>C687J35174_10003766_pt1 | contig 20651 bp, 23 predicted proteins | sample RifCSPhighO2_01_FD_35174 | JGI IMG/M metagenome (IMG submission 35174) | reverse complement strand
AACCTTTAAAAATAGAAAGGTAATATGGTATCTATGTTAAATCCTAAACAGAAGGCTTATGTTAATTTAGATTTGAAGGATCCAAAAAATGGTGAATATTTTTTAGCTGTCTATCATTTAGTTCCTAATAAATTAAATATATTACAAGCTGCTGCGGAGGTTGCTGCAGAATCTTCTACTGGAACTAATTTTAAAGTAAATACTGAAACTGCTTTTTCTCGTGAGATGAATGCTCTAGTTTACAAAGTAGATACAAAGAAAAATTTAGTTTGGATTGCTTATCTTTGGAGAATTTTTGATAGAAATGGAAACGTACAGAATATTTTAACGTATGTTGTTGGAAATGTTTTAGGAATGAAGGAACTTAAGGCTTTAAAACTATTAGATGTTTGGTTTCCTCCTGAAATGTTAAAAAAATATGATGGACCAAGCTATACTTTAGATGATATGAGGAAATACTTAAATGTTTATGGTAGACCTATTTTAGGTACAATAATTAAACCAAAGATTGGATTAAATGATAGAGAATATGCTGATGTTTGCTATAATTTTTGGGTTGGAGGAGGAGATTTTGTTAAAAATGATGAGCCTCAAGCAGATCAGGATTTTTGTCCTTTTGAAAAAATGGTTAAAAATGTTAAGATTGCTATGGATAAAGCTGTTAAAGAAACCGGCAAAAAAAAGGTTCATTCATTTAATGTTTCTGCAGCAGATTTTGATACTATGATTAAAAGATGTGAATTGATTTGTAAGGCTGGTTTTGAAAAGGGAAGTTATGCTTTTTTAATAGATGGGATTACTGCTGGTTGGATGGCTGTTCAAACTTTAAGAAGAAAATATCCTGGTGTATTTATTCATTTTCATAGGGCTTCACATGCTGCTTATACAAGACCGGAGAATTCTTTTGGTTTTTCTGTTTTGGTTTTATCTAAATTTGCTAGACTAGCTGGTGCTTCTGGGATACATACTGGAACTGCTGGTGTTGGAAAAATGAGTGGCAGTCCTGGAGAGGATATTATTGCTGCGCATAATATTTTAAATTCTAAATCTAAGGGTTATTATTTTGATCAAGATTGGAAAAGTGTAAAGAAATGCTGCCCAATAATTTCAGGTGGTTTGAACCCTACTTTGTTAAAACCTTTTATTACTCTTATGGGCAATATAGATTTTATTACTACAATGGGTGCTGGATGCCATGCTCATCCTTTGGGAACAAAATCTGGCGCTAGAGCATTAGTTCAATCTTGTGAGGCTTATAAGAAAAAAATAGATATTAAAAAGTATTCTAAAGATCATAAAGAGTTAGCTGAAGCAATTAAGTTTTTTTCTAAGGCTCCTGAAAGAAATTAGAAAGATTTAAATACTATAGGGTTCTATATAGTTACTATGGTAACAACAATTCAAGTTAGCGAAGAATTAGTTTCAGTATTAAAAAATAAAAAAATGTATGATAAAGAGAGCTATGAAGACATTATTTGGGATTTAATTGAAGATTCTTTAGAACTGTCTGAAGAAACTAAAAAATTAATTAAATTAGCTGAAGAAGATTTTAAAGCAGGAAGAACTTATACTCATGAACAGGTTAAAAAGGAGTTAGGTTTATGAGTTATGAACTAGTTTATTCTGCTGAATTTTTTAAACAATTGAAAAAATTAGAGAGAGGAACTCAAGAAAGAATTATTTTAACTTTAGAAAGATGTAGAATAAAACCCTATTCTCATGTCAAAAAATTAGTTGGTTGTCTTTATTATAGGTTTAGAGTTGGTGATTATAGAATAATTATTGATATACAGAATAATGAACTTAAAATTTATGTAATTGAAGTTGGCCATAGAAAAAATATTTATAATTAAAAAAATTAAAGAAGTCCTGTGCATCTCCAATTTATAAAAACAGAATATTTAATGCAATTAGTTGTAAGATGGAAAATTTATAATCATTTTTGTTTTTATTTGATTTTTCCAAGGAATAGAAGTTGTTTGTAATATATTTTGTAACTCTTTGAAATCTTTTCTTTCTTTTGAATTTAATAATCTAATTATTAAATCTGATATATCTTGATCTAAATTTAATATTATTGATCCTGAAGTTACAATGGTTGCTCCACTAATAATAATTTTTTTAAAAAAGACCTTCTATCCAACATATGTATTTTTATGTTCAGATGTATAAAAATTTATTGGAGGAATTAGAATGTTAAAAGGAACTAAAACAGAACAAAATTTATTGAAGGCCTTTGCTGGTGAGTCTCAAGCAAGGAATAGATATACTTATTTTGCTAGTGTTGCAAAAAAAGAAGGTTATGAACAAATTTCTGCTATTTTTTTAGAAACTGCAGAAAATGAAAAAGAACATGCCAAAATATTTTTTAAGTACCTAGAGGGAGGAGATGTCCAAATTGAGGTAAGTTATCCTGCAGGTATTTTGAAAGATACTTTAGTTAATTTACAGGAAGCTGCAAATGGTGAACATAAAGAGTGGTCAGCTATTTATGTTAATTTTGCTGAGATAGCTAGAGATGAGGGTTTTGAAGAAATAGCTAACTCTTTTGAGGAAATTGCTAAGGTTGAAAGGTTTCATGAACATAGATATAGAAAACTAATTAAGAATGTTGAGAATGGAGAAGTATTTGTTAGAAAAGAAGTTAAAAAGTGGCATTGTAGAAATTGTGGTTATATTCATGAAGGAACTGAAGCACCAAAAGAATGTCCTGCTTGCAAACATCCAAGAGTTTATTATGAATTGTTAGCAGAAAATTTTTAATTAAATTCTTCTTATTTTTCTACGTCTAGCTTTTCTTACTATTTTCTGAACAATTCTTGGTCTTGGTAAAATCGCACCTATTACTAAGGCAATAATTCCTAGGCCTGCTATAAGAAGACCTAATCTTCTGAAAGGAATTGCTAATAATAAACCTATAAGAATTATTATTCCTGCACCTTTTATAACATATAATCTCATACATATTTAAATTGTTGTTTATTAATAAAGGTTTTCTAAGAAATGTAAAATAAGTGGTGCTTGTAAAAAAATAAGTTGATTTAAGAACTCTACAATTTTTAAAAGTTGTAGAAAGATTTAGAGGAAGGGATAAATATACAGTTTGAGGCAGTTAAATCTGAAATACGTGGTTTAAGAAGCCAATATTATGGTTTGGAAGGTCAATAAGGAGAATTGAACATAGAGTGGTTGCTGTAGAAACAAAAATGGATGTTGTATTATTGAGAACAGAAATTATTGATTATTTACGAATGATTACGGAAAGAACAGATGATAAGAAAATAGGATTTTCTAAAGAATAAATTAGATTTTCTTTAAGCTTTTTTAATAAAAAGTTTTATAAATTCTGTTTTATTTAGGGTGATATGGAATTAGAGTATAAGAATAGAATAGAGGCAATTTTATTTACAACAGGTAGATTTTTAGGTATAGATGAAATTGGTAAATTAGCTCAGATTAATGGTTTAGATTATATTAAAGAGATTTTAGTTGCTTTGGAGGAGGAATATACACAAAGAGGTGGGGCTTTAGAAATTATTAGTCAGGGTGAAAGATGGAGGTTAAATATTAAAAGGGATTATTTGTTTTTAACTCAGGGTTTGTTGATTGATTGTGAGTTAGATGAACCTACTCAGAAAACTTTAGCTATTATAGCCTACAAGAATCCAGCTTTGCAGTCTGAGATTGTTAAGATCAGGGGTAATGGGGCTTATGATCAAATAAAGTGCTTAAAGGAATTGGATTTTGTAATGAGTGAGAAATCTGGTAGAAGCGCAATTTTAAGATTGACTAAGAGGTTTTATGATTATTTTGATGTTGTTGAAGATCAGTTGAAAAGTAAATTTGAGGAACAGAATGTTAAAAAAGAATAAATGGATTTATTTTTTATTATTTTTAGTTGTTTTATTTAGTTTTGTTTTTAGGGTTTATTTTTCTAATAGTACTTATAATGATGACGAGGCTTATTTTCATTTAAGACATATAAAAAATATTGTAGAAAATAAAGAAGTTTTGCATTATGATCCTTTAAGTTTTGGTGGAAGGGTGGTGATTTATCCTCCTTTGTTTCATTTAATTATGGCGTTTTTATCTTTTGGTAATTTGTTTTTGTTGAAATATTTACCAGAATTATTTTTTGCTTTAAGTATTATCTTATTTTATTTTGTTGGAAAAGAATTATGTAAAAGAGATTATGTTGTTTTGTTTTGTTGTTTATTATATTCATTTACACCAGATTTTTTAGGTTTAACTATGAATGTTTTGTCAGTTTTTAGTTTAGTAATTCCTTTATTTTTATTGATAGTTTTTTGTTTGTTTAGATTAAAAGAACATAGGTTTTTATATATTTTTTTAGTAAGTTCTTTTTTGTTTCCTTTATTACATCATAGCGCTATGTTGTTTGTTGTTGCGGCTCTTATTTTTTTGTTGATGAATATAAGTGAGGATTTGCAATTAGAAAGGATTGAGATCGAGACTTTGTTTTTTAGTATTTTGAGTGTAATTTTTATTAATTTAGTATTGTATAGGGATTTATTTTTGGAATATGGTTTAGATCTTCTTGCTAATTTTGGATTGATAGAAGGGGCTTTTCTTTTTGATAGGGGAATAGGAAGTTTTTTATTTTATTTAGGTATTTTGGTTTTGTTTTTGGGTAGTTTTGGGTTTTATATAGGTATTTTGAAAAAGAAACATGTTGTGGTTTATTTTTTAGGGGCTGTCTTTTTGAGTGTGTTATTTTTATTTATAATAAATTTATTAAGTTTTGAAGATAGTTTAATTTATTTAATTTTATGTTTATGTTTGGTTAGTTGTGTTGGCTTAGATTCTTTGTTTAATTATTTTGAAAATTTTAGGTGGAAATATACTGTTCCTTTTTTAGTTTTGACATTGTGTTTGTTGTTTGTTGGATTATCTTTTTATCCTGCTGTTAGACTGGTTGAGGAGATTAAACCTGTTGCTTTAGAAAAAATTGAGGATTTTATATGGTTAAGGGATTATTCTAATGAAGGAGATGTTGTTTTGAGTTTGATTGATGATGGACATTTAATTAGTTATTTTTCTGAAAGAAAGAATGTAGTAGATAATAATCTACTGGGGGCGAAGGATGCACAGGAAAGATTAGATGATATAAGAATAATTTATAAGGGATGGTATTTTGCTAAGGCTAAGGAGTATATTAAAGGATATAATATTAAATGGATTTATATGCCTAAAGATTTGTTGGTTTATGGCATTAGTGATTTGAGTTATGTTTCAAGAACTGATTGTTTAGTGAGGAGGGGAAATTTTTATGAAGTGGTATGCTAAGAGATATTGGTTTTTTATTTTGTTATTTTTTTGTGTAATTAGTTTAGTTCTACCTTTATTTTTAAGAGATTGGGTTTTAATTGGCGGGGAGAGTTATTATAACTTAAGATTAGCAAATGATTTTAGTAATTATGATGAATTAAGCTTTGGGGGAAGATATTTTTATGGGGAATCTGGTTATATTAAGTTCTTAAGTTTTAATCCTTGGTTTTTTTCTATATCTTTGCCAATTTTATTTGGAATAGGTAGTTTTATTTTATTTTATTTAATTGTTGAAAAATTAATGGGGGAATTAAGAAATATTGCTAGTGCTTTGTTATTAATTTCTCCTGGATTTTTGTTATTGTTTAGCTCTTCTTCTAAATATTGTGCAGCTATTTTCTTTTTTTTGTTAGGTATGTATTTTTTGTTGCGAAGGATGTTTATTTCAGCTTGGTTGATTGTTTTGATTGTTGGTTTATTTAGTATTTTTTTAAGTATACTTTTTTTTATAGTTATGTTGTTTATTGGTTATAGAAGATTTCTTTTTAGTTTTATAATTGGTTTAGGTTTGTTGTTGGAGATTTTATTGCAATTTAGGTATGCTTTTTATGAAAATATATGGAATTTTGGTTTTTTTAATTCTTTTAGTTTATCTGGATTTTTTTCTAGTTCTATTAGTGAATTTGGAGGGATTATTGGTTTGTTTTTTATATTGTTATCTTTAATTGGAATTTATGTTGTTTACAAAGATGGCTTTGTTTATTTTTTAGTTTATTCTGGTATGGGATTATTGTTTACTTTGAGTTTTTATTTTGATTTTCTTTATTTTTTATTAAATATTTTTATTGTTTATTTATCTGCAGTAGGTTTGATGAAACTTGTGGGATATAAATGGGGAGATTTTGTTTTAAAGAGGGTTGTTGTGCTTATTTTTATTTTTGGCATGCTGTTTAGTTTTATTGTTACAATTGAAAGGTTAGATGATGCTAAGCCTAGTAGGGGTTTTCTTGAGGCTATGGATTTTTTGTATGAATGGGATAGAGGACAGGTTGTTTTTTCACATTTTGATAGAGGACATTATTTGAGTTATGCTGGGATGAAAAATGTTATGGATAGCCATTTTTATTTTGGGGGGAATGTTGAGGGAAGGTTAGTAGATAGTATGTTTTTGTTTAGAAGTGTTTATATAGCAGATGCTGAGGTTGTTTTGAATAAGTATAATGTGCGATATATTTGGATAGATGGGAGTTTAATAGATGGTTTGTGGGGAAGGGATGATATTCAATTATTGTGGTTGTTGGAATATAGTGATAGATTTAGTTTAATTTTTGAGAATGAGGAGGTTAAGATTTATCAATATTTGAGGAAAAATGGAGATTAGTTATGCTCAGATTTTAATATGGATTGCGTATTTTGTTTCTTTATATTTGGTTATTTTTTGGTTGCTTACTTTTTTGGAGAAGGGTGTTTGGTTGAAAAAAAGAAGGATTGAAAGATTTCCTTTGGTTTCTGTAGCTGTACCTGTATGGAATGAAGAAGGGAATATTAGTTTGACTTTGGATTCTTTGGTTAATTTGAATTATCCTAGGGATAAACTTGAGATTTTTGTTGTGAATGATTGTAGTACTGATAATTCTAAAGGAGAAATTTTGAATTATATTCAGAATTATAAGGGAGTTAATATTATTTATTTAGAAAATGAGGTAAATAGTGGTAAGTATTTTAGTGTAAATAAGGCTTTGAGGTTGGCTAATGGTGAATTTTTTGTTTGTTTAGATGCTGATTCTGTTGTTGAGCCAGAGGCTTTGAATAAGATGTTACCGCATTTTGATTATGATGACCAATTAGCAGTTGTCTTGCCTTTGATGAAGATTGCTGCACCTGAAAATACATTACAAAAGATTCAATGGTGTGAGTATTTGTTAAATTTTTTTTATAAGTCTTTGATGAGTATGATTGATTGTGTGCATGTTGCTCCTGGACCGTTTAGTGTTTATAAAAAAGAGATTCTTGTTAAGATCGGAGGAATTAGAAAGGCGCACCATACAGAGGATTTTGAGGTTTCTTTGAGATTGCAAAGGAACCATTATAGATTATTACAGGTTTTAGATGCAGAGGTTTATACTAAGCCACCAAAAAATTTGAAGGATTTCTATAGACAAAGAAATAGATGGTATAAGGGTACGATGTTAAATCTATTTGATTATAAAAGAATGATTTTTAGTAAGAAGTATGGTGATTTTGGAATGCTTCAATTACCGAGGGTTTTTTTAAGTGGTTTTTTAGCAGTTGGTTTAATTGGTTTTACTTCTTATAGGTATATTTTAAAACCTTTATGGAAGAAGATTTGGAATTGGTCTGCAATAAATTTTGATTTTTCTGTATGGTTTCAAAATTTTCATTTAAGTTTTAATTGGTTGAAGATTAATTATATGAATGGATTCTTTTTTTTGGTTAGTATTACTTTAGGTTTAATTATTGTTCTTTATGCATATAAATTTACTAGGGAAAAGGTATTCAAATATGGTTTTATTACTGTCCCAGCTTATGTTATTTTATATGGTTTTATGGCATCTATAGTTTGGTGTGGTGTGTTTTTTGATTTGTTATTTAAAAGAAAGAAATTGAAGTGGTAACAAATGTTGTATTGCTTCAAAAGAGAATAATTTATATGTATGTTATTTTTTGTTTTTTTATGGTTGAGAGAGCTTTAAGTAAGAAGAGATATTTTATAGCTTTTATTTTTAGTGCTGCAATTTTTTTGATTGGATTGTTATTGGGGTTATTATTAACAGGTTCTAAACTTGAATTTGTTGAAAAGTATCAGCAGGATTTTAGGACTCAAAGCATGACTTTTGATATTCAAGGGGCTTTATTGGAGGAAGATATTTGTGATTTTCAGGTTGAGGAGTTTGATAGAGAGTTTAATATGATTACTGAACAGGTTTCTGTAATGGAAGGTGAATTAGGAAAGTATGATGAAGATGTTTTGAGGATGAAAGAATACTATTCTTTGTTAGAAATTAGACATTGGATGTTTATAAAGGGATTAAAGGAAGATTGTGGAAGGGATTATAATATTATTTTGTTTTTTTATTCTAATGAGGAGGAAGAATGTAGTGATTGTGAGATGCAGGGTTATTTATTAGGTTATATTAATCAAAAATATGATAATGTGTTTATTTATTCTTTTGATAAGAATATTCAAAATAGTGCTTTGGGTTTGTTAAAGGATAAATATAATGTGAATGGTTTGACTTTAGTTATTAATGATAGAGTGAGTTATGGTTTTATGGAAAAAGAGGAAATAGAAGATAAACTTTATTAATTGGAATATTTTTAAAATGAATGAGGTGATTAAATGGAAAATACTAAATTGTTAGTGATTATTTCTATTGTTGCAATAGGGGGATTATTTTTTGGGTATTTAGTTTCTGTTTTTACAGGTTATGCAGGTCGAGAAGTTCCTGTTGAGACTGTTACTGTTGCTCCATCTGTAAATGAGGAGAGGATTGCTTTTATTTTAAGATATATTGGATTGAACCCTAATACAAATACAGATGTTACTGTTGCTCCAGATGATACTATATTATCTAGATTAGACAAAACTTTGGGTGATTGTGAATATTTAGGATTACAAAAATTAAATACTTTAGTTGTTAAGGATGATAATAGGGGGATTTTAATGAGTGCTAAAGATGCTTGTGCTAAATTGGGGTATACAAGTTGTTTTGCTGGTGAGTATTCAAATATACAGACATTTGTAGATTCTATTGGTGGTACTTGTATAGGTAGGACACAATTAATAGGAAAGGATTTATTTTTGGAAGAATGTACTATGGCTCCGGTCTTAGAGATTTGTAGAACAAGTACAGTGGATACTGTTACAGAACCTTATAGGGGGGATATTAAGGATAGTAGATATCTAGTTGCTGCTATATGTTGTGGAAAATAGGAATTTTTATTAATTTGCTTTTTTTCTTTATTTTATGAGATGCTCATTATGTAATAGAGATTTGATTGTTAAAAATGTAGAATATAAGGGTTCTTTTATTAATGTTTGTAGAAATTGTGAGGACTATGCATTAGAAAGGATTGAGGAAAAAAGGGTTGTTTCTAAATTTGTTAAGGATAGTGAGGAGGTTATTGATAATCTTGGTGTTTTGATTATGAGGAAGAGGATGCAGATGGAATTAAAACAGGAGGAATTGGCGCAAAAACTTGGTATAAAGGCTAGTTTATTGGCTAAAATTGAAAGTGGAAAGATTGAGATTGATTTAAATTTAGTTAGAAGGTTGGAGAGAATACTTGGTGTGAGATTAATTGATCATATTTAGGGGTTAGTTTTTTGTTATTTAAAGCTAACTTTTATAAGGGGTGTTTTATATTTATGCTAATTAAAAAAATAATTTTAAATAAAAAACAATTGGAAATAGAATTAAGTAAATTGAAAGGATTTAAAGAGGGGAAATATGAATTAGAACAATATCAAACTCCTTCAGGTTTGGCTGCTGAAATTCTTTGGTGGGCTTATATGAATGGGGATGTTGTTAGTAAGAAAGTATTAGATGCTGGTTGTGGAAATGGTATTTTTGGAATAGGTGCAAATCTTTTAGGTGCTAAAAAAATTTATTTTTTGGATAAAGATAAAAAAATGATTGATTTGGTTAAAGAGAATTTTTCCAAAGGAGAGTATTTTTGTTGTGATATTAGTGATTTTAAGTTTAATGTAGATACTGTGATAATGAATCCTCCTTTTGGAATACATGATTTTGGTGCAGATAAGAGATTTTTAGAGGTGGTTTTTGGTTTGAGTAGTGTGGTATATTCGATTCATTATTTTAAGAGTAAGGAATTTTTGGAGAAGATTGCTTTTGAGAATAATTTTAATTTGGAGTTTAAAGAGGGAAATTTTGTTTTGAAAAGAACCTTTGAATTTCATCATCAAGAAACTAAAGTTGTTAAGGTTTTGATTTGTCGTTTTGTTAGAGATTAAAGTTCTTTACCTTCTTTTATTGCTTGATGTACTATCCCTAATTGTTTTGTTTTTATTTTAAATTCTTTTGGTGTGTAACATAATGGTTCTAATGTAATAAACCCATCCCATAATTCTGATACTTTTTCTAATCTTTTAGGCCAAGATAATTCTTCAAATTTTTTGCTAATAATTATTAGATCTATATCACTTTCAATTAAATTATCCCCTCTTGCTCTAGACCCGAAAAGAATTATTTTTTCTGGTTCAAAATTTTTAACTAATTTTTTTTTAAAATTTTTTATCCATTTATTTACTTGTTTATCTGTAATTTTAACCATATCATTAACTCCTTTGTTTCTTTTAAGTATTCATCAGTTAATTCTTTATCATATATTTCAGAAGGAGAGTCATATGCTGCATCAGGATATCTTGTGTTAATAAATTGGGGTGTTAATCTTCTTAAAAATTTATTGAATTTCTCTGGCACTTTTGTTTCTTTAGCTAGAAATAGTAATGAATGTGTTTGACCAGGATTTGTGTTTTTAATTTTAAAAAATAATGCTTTAAGACCTTTTTCTATGCATTGTTGGCATAGAAATACTGTAACATAATATCTCTCTATTTCAAAATTTTTTTCAGCACTAATTAAGTCTTCTTCTGATTGTTTCCACCATATTTCTGTTTCTCTTCTCATGAGTTTTTACTATATTTTTTTAAGTTTATATACTTTGTGTGTTATTTTCTAGATAACATCTGGAGAGTTATACTGTATTCTACACCGTAGAAACAGTATTAATAAACCAAAACCTTTAAATCCAGATAACCTCTGGAGACACTAAAAAATTCATAGAATTTTTGGTGCACTGAAAATTTTTAATTTTTTTGTGTTTGTGCACCTTTGGTAGCACGGATTTTTTTAGAGAATATTTAAATCCAGATAACCTCTGGAGAGTTGTGTATCTTCGGTAGCACAAGTTTTTTTAGAGAATATTTAAATATTAGTTTTGGTTTTTTAAGTTATGGTAATTAAAAGAGGATTGTTATTTATTGTAGTCGTTATGATGTTTTCTAGTTTTGTTTTTGGTGTAGATAATGTACCTTTTTTAAGAATAAGTGGAGTTACAGATGCGCATGGTCAGTTGATTGGTAAGAGTGTTTCTTATGATTATACTGTTTTTGTTTCTGGTCAAAGTATTACTTTAGAGTACTGTGTTTATAATGATCCGAACAGTTTGCTTTATATGGATTCTGAATTTGATGGTCATGGATATGTAAATTTAGATAGTCTTCCATCAAATTTACAAAGGGAGTTTGAGGATCAAGGGGTTTTGAGTGGAGAGGGTTATATTGGCTTGGGTTATAAACCAGTTTGTGGGTATGGTATGACTTCTGAAAATTGTATTATTGAAAAGGTTCCTATTAGTTCTTCTCCAGGAGACTATGATTGTTCAAAAAAGGATTATAATCAAATTTTAAGATTATCTGAGTTAGCTGATGGTCATTTTGAATTTACTAAAGTAAGTGATTTAGCATTAGATCCACAATATGATTATTTGTTGTGTTGTGAGGATATTACTTCTCAAATTTCAATAAGTTTAACATTGGATGATCCACAAGAAAGTGCTGATGGTTTAAATATGCAATGGGGTGGGGATTGTACTATATCAGGCCAATGCCCATGTCAAACTATTAATGATGTTCCAAATTCTTGTCCTCCTGATACGGGGTTTGTTTGTTCTAATGGAATGTGTGTATTGGATGACTGGAGTGGGGATTGTCGTATATCAGGCCAATGCCCATGTCAAACTATTAATGATGTTCCAAATTCTTGTCCTCCTGATACGGGGTTTGTTTGTAATACAAATAGTTTATGTGTTGAGGGGTGGAGTGGGGATTGTCGTATATCAGGCCAATGCCCGTGTCAAACTGTTAATGGTGTTCCAAATTCTTGTCCTCCTGATACTGATTTTACTTGTGCAGGTGGTTTATGTGTTGAGGGGTGGAGTGGGGATTGTACTAAACCAGGACAATGCCCGTGTCAAACTGTTAATGGTGTTTCAAATTCTTGTCCTCCTGGTTATGGATTAGAATGTATAAATAGAATGTGTTTAGCTGCTTCTCCTGAACCAATATGTGCTTATGGTGCATATGTTGAAGATAGAGGAATTTATGGCGTGATTAATATGTGGGCTGATCAAAGTATTAAAAATAGTCATTTTGTTTGTACTTTAACTTTTCCTGATGATGGAGAATTTACAACGAATGAGTGGGATAGTTATGATTATTATAGCCTATTTGAGTCGGATTCACCTTTTGATCGTATTGATTGTTACCGCGATGAGGAATATACTGATAAAATTGATTATGCAAATTATGAGTTTTTTAATACTGGTTTATATAGCCTTTATAGTAAAGATAGTTCTGAAATTGAAAGCTTATATTGTATTTTATATCTAGCTAATAGCCCTAAATTGAATATTCAAATTTTCTCTTTAGCGCCTTTAATGGATTATTTATATTGCGAAGGAAATGATTGTGAGTATTATTTACCTTTAGGTATAGATTATAGTGAGGCTACTGTATCTTGTTCCCCTATAACTACTACTCCTGGTGGTTTTTTTACTACTGAAGCATCAATGTGTATGGATCCTGCTTGTGGGGAGAGTAGTCTATGTGTTTGGGGTCAGCAAACTGGTGGTTGTGTAGCAGATGTTGATTGCGGTGAAGGTCAATATTGTGATGATAATTCTGAATGTCAACCTATTTCTCCTAATATTGAATTATGTAATGATGGTTTAGATAATGATGGAGATGGAGCTATTGATTGTGGAGATATTATTGATTGTTCTAATGAACAGGTATGTGGTGGTACTGGTTCTTGTGAGTTGGATGCTGATTGTGAAACAAATGAAATATGTGATGGGGGTATGTGTATATTGAATATCGATTGTAATGCTGAAATTGATTGTCCTCAAGATATGGTTTGTTCAGAAGATAATATTTGTGTAGCTCCTGGTTCTGGTCAAAATTGTGAGAGTAATAGTGATTGTGATACTGGAGAGATTTGTAGTGTATTAGGAGTTTGTTTTGTTGGATGTGAGAGTAATAGTGATTGTGATACTGGAGAGATTTGTTCAAATGAGGTTTGTGTAGGTCAGGGAGGTTGTAATCCTTTAGATCCAGATAGTTGTCCTGGAGATCAAACATGTAGCTCTTTAACTTTTGAATGTCAAGGTCCTGGTGCTACTTGTTCTGATGCAAATCCTTGTGTGAATGGTTTAGATTGTCAAGAGGGTATTTGTGGTGGTCCAGGTTCTGATTGTGTGACTGATGCTGAATGTGTAAGTGGTGTTTGTAATGAAGATTTAAGTATTTGTGAAGGTGGTGAAGGAGATGGATGTACTGTAGAAAATCAAGTAACTGATTGTGCAAGTGATCTTTGTGATCAAACTACTTTCACATGTATAGGTAATGCTGGTTGTTCTACAGTAGATCGAGATAATGATGGATTTTATGCTTGTTGGGATAATTGTGAGGGTGATGAAAATGCAGGAGAAAGTATGCAAAGAGATTTTTGTGAATTAGATATGGGTGGTTGTTATAATCCTTCGCAAGCTGATGAAGATAGTGATAGTATTGGTGATGAATGTGATTTATGTTTAGGTACAACTGGAAGTATTGAGATTGATGAAATGAATGATGGTTGTAATGGTGATGATGGAGAAAATCAAAATCCAGATGATCAAGATGATAATGGAAATGGCTATAAGGCTTGTGAGGAATTAGGTGGGGTTTATTGTGGAAGACATAATTGTAAACCTGGAGCAGTTACTGTTGTTGGAGTAAGTGAACCTAGTCAGAGAGATGGTTCTTGTTGTAAAGAATTTCCTTTAGTTTATATACAATCTACTTTTGATACAGTTTGTTTCTATGATGGTTATGATTATACAACTGGAAGTACTGTGAGTTATGTATATGGTGCTTGTAATGATCCTGATGCTGATGGTGAGGGGACTTTGGATGTATACAAAAGTGATGATTCTACTATTTTAGTTAGAACAGAACCTTGTACAACTATTCCAGGAAATGTTAAGGGAAATGATGCTGATTTTAGTAGTTTGTTTGGATTAACTTTGTGTTTAGGATTACTAGTAAGCTATTATTTTTTCAGAAGGAAATAATTTTTTTTATAAATATTTCTAATAAGAATATTTATAAGTTTAAAACGAATAATTTTTTTTATGAGGAAGTTGATTATTTTTAGTTTGTTATTATTTGTATATTCTGGTTTTGTTTTTGGTGCTTGTACTGAAACTGATGGAGGGAATAATATTGGGGTGGCTGGTCTAATTTATGTTACTGGGGTTGGTATTTATGCAGATAATTGTATAACTGGTCAGTTGAAAGAATTTTGGTGTATAACTCAACCAATGGTGGGGGAATATAGTTTTTTATTACAAGATTGTCCTTTAGATACTAGATGTTATAGGGGGGCTTGTATCACAGCAGAATGTAATGATAATTTTGATAATGATGGAGATTTGTTGCTTGATATGGGTGATCCTGGTTGTTCAAATACTGGAGATATAAGTGAAGTAAATGTTCAATGTAATGATAATTTTGATAATGATGGAGATTTGTTGCTTGATATGGGTGATCCTGGTTGTTCAAGTTTATTTGATAATGATGAGACTGATTTTGTTTTAAGAGAACCAGGAACTGGTTGTTTGTTGGACTCTCAATGTAAATATAATAATTGTGAAGGAGGAATTTGTGGTGGAAAAGGGGCACCATGTGCTTTTAGCGTAACGACTAGAACAGATGGTTCGATGAGTTATACTCCTCTTTCTAAGGATGCAGGAACTCCTAGCTATATAGCTGAATCTTGTGAGTCTAATAGTTGTGATCAAATTGATTGGCAATGTGATGGTTTAGCAAATAATGAGGAGTGTAGTAGTGATTTTCAATGTGAGTCTAATATTTGTGATAACAATGTTTGTTTTCAGGTAGAAGAGTTACCAGATATTGGTTTAGATTGTAGTAATGGAGAATGTAGGGATCCTTATAGTTGTGGTTTGGATAATATTTGCGGTGGTGAGGGAGCTGATTGTAGTGATGTTAGTCAATGTTTTCATGCTTTAAATTGTTTTAATAATAAATGTATCTCTTTTTTAGTAGAATGTGTTTATGATATGGATTGTGATTCTAATTTTGTATGTACTGATAATCATTGTGTAGCTATACAAAGTGGTTTTACTGTTAGTTTTCCTTGTAGTTTTAATGAGGATTGTGCTAATGGACAGATATGTCAGGGGAATATATGTATTGCTGAAACATGTGATCCAGCTTGTGATGATGGTTTAAGTTGTCAGAATGGAGAATGTATTAGTGATAGTTTAGGTGATTCTTGTGAGAATGATGAAGGCTGTGCTGATGGTTTAAGTTGTAGTAGTGGAGAATGTGGTGGTCAAGATGCAGCTTGTATATTAGATACTGGGTGTGTAAGTGGTGTTTGTGAAAATAATCTTTGTACTGCTGAAGAAATAAGTGGTGGTTGTACTACTATTCAAGATTGTGATACTAACCAATATTGTTTTGATGGAGGTTGTTTTTCTAATGCGCCTACTTCTTGTGATAGTGATAGCCAATGTGTAATAAATATGGTTTGTAGTATTCCTATTGGAGAAGAGGTTGGAACTTGTGTTCCTAAACCAGGAGATGTTATTGAGGGGGGAGATGATTTATTATATGATTGTGATGATTTAGGTGGAGTTTATTGTCCTGGGGCTAGTTGTTCTAGTGATAGTGAAGATATTAATGGAATAGTAACAGTTGTATCTCAGCAAAGTGGACCTTGTTGTGTTAAAAATAGTTATTCAATAGATGGGTTTTATAGTCCTGGTGAATGTGAGTTTAGTGAATATAATCCTTTAAGTGGAACTGTAGAGACGTGTACTGAACAGCCTTGTCAAGATCCAGATGGGGATGGAGAAGGAACTAAGATAATTGATTGTGGGGATGAAAGAACAGAACCTTGTGTTTTGGTGCCTAATGTAGCGAGAGAGAATGATAGTTCATTTTTTGATTATTGGAGCTTGTTTATAGCTTTGGGAGTGATTATTGGTTTTTATGCTTTAAAACGAAAGTTTTAAAAGTTTTTGTTTTGTAGAGGAAATATGGAACTTAATATTATTAAGGAAGAAAAAGATGAGTTGGAATTTGAAATAGTTGGTGAAGATCATACATTATGTAATTGGTTAAGAAAAAGGTTGTGGGATCAAAAGGGAACAGAATATGCAGCTTATAGTATTAAGCATCCTCAAATTGCTAGTCCAATATTCTTGATTAAAGGGAATAAACCTAGAAAATTGGTCTTAGATACAATTTCAGCAATGAAAAAAGAATTAGTTGATTTTAATAAAGCCATTAAATCATTATAAGCTTGGAAAAGTTAAGTTGTGTTCACTTCGTTCAACACCTTGAGTATTTTAGATAATATTTATATATCTAGTTTTGTTAATTATTTTAAAAAGAATGATAAAAGTAAGTAAGTCTTTAATGGTGATAGTTGTCCTTTTTATATTATTCGGGATATTTTTAATTTTAGAGGATAATAAGGGCTTAATGAATGTAACTAGTTTTATTTCTGTTGATGTTAATAATATAAATGATGAATATAATGTTGGTGATAAGTTAAGTGGAAGCGCTTTATTGATTATTGAAGAGGGGGATTTTTTGTTAAAAGAGGACAGATTAAAACTAACTGTTTTAGATGATACAATGGTTATTGTGAGTAAAGAGGTAACTTTAGAACAGTTTATGTTAAAGGTAACTAATCCTTCTGCTTTAGTTGATGTTGATGGGAGTTTAGGTTATCAAAGAGAAGGAGATGGAATGATTCCTTTTTTATTAGAAACTGTGTTTAGTTTAGAGATTAGAGAGGGAGGTTTGAATTTTAATTTAACTTTAGAGTATATTGATTCTGATGATACTACGCTGATGGTCTCCAAATTGATTAATGTAAGTGCTAGTTCTGATTTGCCATTAATAGAAGATGTTGTTTTCTCTGTAATGGATAAAGATTCTAATTTTTTAGAATCTAAACAGTTTTATAATTCTCAAATGATTGGTTGTTTTGCAAGGTATTTTAATCAAGATGATGTTAATATTTCAATTTTTGGGCCTAGTTCGACTTTAGATGAGCCCTATATTATGTTTAATGATCCAATATGTATAGATGATAGTGAATATGCTGGTTATTGTGGGGGGGTGGTTAATGTTACTGTGACTTCTAGGGGGGAATGGACTTGTTATGTTTCTGTTGTTAGTGAGCTAGGAAGTGATTCTGGTGTTGGAGATGTTTTAGTTATGAATAATAGTTTACCTAGATGGATTAGTAATCTTACTGAGATTTCTTTAGATATAACTGGGAAGGTTTTAGATAACATTAGTTTAGATTTAGATAATTATTTTTATGATTCTGATGGTGACACATTAGAGTTTGTTAGCAAAAGGAATACTATGATTAGTGTTCAGATTGATAATGGTGTTGTTAAGTTTATTAATGCAGCTAATTATGAGGGGGGGGATGTTGTTGAGTTTATTGCGAGTGATAATTATGGTGAGACTAGTTCTGGATATATTACTTTAAATGTTGGTTTAACTGCTAAGAAATGTGTAAGTGATGGTGATTGTGAGAGTAATGAGATTTGTAATTATAATGTTTGTATGCAGGTGACTAATCAAACTATTGTTGAATGTGTTGAAAATTGGGATTGTTTGAAATGGGGAGAATGTGTTAATGGTGTGCAATCAAGGAGTTGTAATGATTTGAATGGTTGTGGAACTACAGCTACTAAACCAGCTTTAATTGCAGAATGCACTTCTGTTAAACAAAATGTTCTTGCGGAAGAGGAAGAAAGTACTGTTGTTAAAGAAGTTCCAATTGAGCAAAAATCTAATGTTATTTATGTTATTGTTATTGTTTTAGGAAGCGCCTTGGTTTTTGGTGGTTTAGGTGTGTTTTTATGGAAGAGATATAATAAAAAGATTGATGTTGAGAAAAAAGAGGAAAAGTCAGTTGGTTCTGAAGAGAAGGTTGTTGAACAACAAAAGGATTTATCAGCTATTGAAATTTATGTAAAGGATATGTTGGACAAAGGGTTTAATGTTGAGGATGCAAAAAAGAATTTGATTGATTCTGGTTGGGATGCTAAAGATGTTCAGAAGGTTTGTGATTTAACTGTTTTGAAGAAATTTTTAGCTGATTCTAGAGCTAAGGGTTTTAAGGATGATGTTATTAGAAAGTCATTAGAAGGTAAGGATTGGAGTAAAGAATTATTGGATGAATTGTTTAAATGAAGTAATATTAAGGTAAAATATTTTAAAATTCTATACCTTCTTTTATAGCTTGCTTAACTATTCCTAGTTGTTTAGATTTTCTTTTGAATTCTTCTGGAGTATAACATAAAACCTCTAGATCTACGTCTCCTTTCCAATAATCTAAAATTAATGGTGCTCTTTTTCTAAATTCTAATTTTTTAAAATCTTTCGAGATTAGGATTAAATCTACATCTGAACTAAGTAAGTGATCATTTCTGGCTCTTGATCCAAAGAGAATTATTTTTTCTACTTTGAATACTTGATTGACATTTTTTTTAAATGTTTTTAGAAATTTAATTATTTCTTCATTTGTGTTTCTAACCATTCTATAACCTCTTGGGCCATTCTTATGTTTTCTTCTACTTCTGTTTTTTTATAGATTAGATAAGGCAGTTCTTCACTGGCATCAGGATATCTAGCTAAATAATAATCTGATGAGAGATTTTTTAAGAATTTGTGAAATTTTTCTGGGATTTTTGCTTCGTTAGCTAGTTTGATTAAGGAGTGTATAGGCCCTGGTGATTCTTTTTTTGTTTCTAAAATGTATGCTTTCAATGCTTTTTCTGTGGCTTGTTGACAGTAGAATGATGCAGCGTCATATCTTTCTGTTTTTAATAGAATTTTAGCAGTTTCTAAATCATATTTTGCTTGTTTCCACCAATTTTCTATTTCTTTTCTCATATAATTTTTAAATATTTGAAGTTTTTAAAGATAACTTTTATAAATAACTTCTGTTTATATCATTATGGTAATTAAAAAAATTGGTGATCATTTAAATAAAATGGTTTATATAGATTCAAAACATATTATGTTTTTTATAGGTGTTGTTTTATTATTTGTTGGTTTAGTTGCTTTTGTTGGTTATTCTGTTACTGGCAAGGTTATAGGTGTTAGTCATACTGCTTCAGAGGTTAAATTAGATAGTGAAGAGTTTCCAAGTTCAGATACAGTTAGAGAGGCTTTGGTTGAATTGAAAACTTCTGGTGGTGGTGGTTATGGAGAAGATATTCCGCAATGCATAACTTATTGTCTTACTCCTGATGGGAGTTATGTTTCTTTGGATAATGGTGCTGATAGTGTTACATGTGCTAATTTGGGTTTTGTTGCAACATTGGCTTATCCAGGTAGCTCTTTTTGTTTAAGTGAGGGAGTACTTTATACTAAGTCATATACTACTGGAATATATGTTTCAAATGTAGATAGTGCAGTGGAAAGTGAGTTTGCGAAAGAGAGTCAATCGGCGGATAAGGCTGGTTTTTCTGATTTTGCGGTTAGATCAGGTGTATGTACTTTGGTTGGTTTTCATAGAACAGAGTTGGATGGTCGAGATATTCAATATACAGGCCAAACCGGGTGTTTGAATGATGAGACTAAATATGTTATAGAATTAGATTATGATGCTAGCAGTACTATTCATTTGTATAGATATGAATCTGATGATGAAAGTAAGCTTCTTGAGCAAGTTAGATTGGTTTACTGTTGTCCAGAAATTGATGTTGTGGACTTTTATAACATTGATGCTGTTATTTATCAGGGTATTGGTGAAGAAAAAGGAATATCTTTTGTTTATACAGAGAATATAGATCCAGCTACTTGTTCTGTGTCTACTATTGGTGGTGATGTTGGGGATATACATCCTGTAGAGGTTTTCTATTCAGATATTGATTGTAAATCTATGGGGATTATACCAAAAACATATTATACTGATTCATATGGAATTAGTCATTCATATCATTATGGTTCTTGTACTATTATAGGGGGTACGTTTCCTATACTAAGCAACAATGAAAAATATTATTTAGCATGTAGGGAGAATTGGGATACTGCTTATAAAGATTGGGAAATAATAGATAACTTCCCTACCACTCAATATGCATGATGATGGAAATAAATTCTTTTCTTTTAATTATAAATATATAAAAAAGTTTGAGATATTTTTTTGGAAGGATGATTCAAAAATATTCTTCTAATAATAACCATTTCCATAATGGAATAAACTTAA
>C687J35174_10003757_pt1 | contig 20678 bp, 25 predicted proteins | sample RifCSPhighO2_01_FD_35174 | JGI IMG/M metagenome (IMG submission 35174) | reverse complement strand
CCCTTGTGTTCTCCCATCCACTTTCTCCACTCCTCCATACTTTTCTTTTGCTGTTCGAGACCCATAGTGGCCATCAATTTCTGAAACTCCTCAATGGGAGCCTTGTACAAAACAAAGAATTTTTTCATATCTACTATGAACTACATATTAATTGCTCCAGTGTATCTCTCTGTTCGTAAATGTACATTGATTTTTTGCCGTCCTATGCACAGTTTATCCTCAGTGTTGTCAACAAATTTTAGCGTGCAGTAATTTGGAATACCCCTATAACTAGGAGATAGGGTCGATGCGCCACTATCATTTAAACTATTAACTATGAAATCATTAAATATACCCTGGCTAGTAAGTATTGCGTTCCTCATCGTGTTCACAGTCTTGGTGGGAATTGCTCAAATTGTTAATGCCGCAAATAGTAATTCTGCAGATTTTGAGAGTAACAATCAAGAGTACCTTTCAATTTCTGATGCAAATCAAAACGGCCTCGATATTACTGGCCCGTTGACGCTTGAGGCATGGATTAAACTAGAGAGTCTACCGATAACTGATGAGTCGTATAACATCATCTCAAAATACGACGGGACTGGTGGCGGTAATTCTTATAAGCTTGATCTCTTGGACACCGGCGGACAAACCGGACTTGGTCTTCAAACGAACGACACCTGTGAGGCACCAGCGGACTTTGAGTTAGCCAGGAGCTACAATTTTTCTACAGGAACGTGGTACCACGTTGCGGCAACATATGATAGCAACTTTGTCGCAGAATTCTTTGTGAACGGAACAAGTATTGGAACTACAACGGGACCGGCAACTGCGTTCGTAAATTGTACTGGTACCTTTCGCATTGGGGCCTTTCTCAACACCGTGAACATTATTCGCTACTTTGACGGCTTGATCGACGATGTTCGCGTGTGGAATATAGCACGCAGCGCAAGTGCTATCGCAAGCGACTATCAAACAGAGCTTACGGGAAGTGAATTTGGGCTTGTAGGATACTGGAAACTTAATGAAAGTTCAGACGGCTCTGGTGCAGTTACCCGTCTCGACGCAACCGCGAACAATAATGATCTTGGCGACAATAATACAGTACTCTCTTCAACCAACGTTCCTTTCGGAGCTCCTTTAACGCCGGTATTAAAAGTGCGTAAAGCGGCCAATGAAAATGCCACCACAGATATTATCTTGGACGACGACAACAGCCTCTTCTTAACTCTTGCCGCTAACATGACATACATTATTGATGGGACGGTACTTGCAAGCAGCACCTCGGCGACACCTGATATCCATTTTTCCTTCAACTCGCCAAGTGACGCAGTGATGGATATCTCCTATACCACCATTCATGCGGGAACCAACGAGCCATCAGGGCTATTCAACGGCAATAATCAAGACAGCGGAAAAATTGATATACCGGCCAACGGGACTCCGGACATCATCCGAGTCTCGGGAACCGTACAAATGGGAGCAACTGACGGCAACTTGAAGTTCCGATGGGCACAGATGACTTCAAATGCTACCCCGACCACCGTTTTGCGTGGAAGCTATCTGCGAGCGGAGGCGATCTAGGGTTCAAAGAGGTTTATTCAAGAAAAATCTCCCGCACTTTAAATCTGCGGGAGATTTTTCATTTTATTTTGGCATCAAGGCGACGCCTTGATGCCGATATCTACCCACTCGCCCGGCTCAACCCCAGACGAACTTGTGTATAAAAACAAAAGGCCGAGCGTAGCTCGGCGCAGATTAGTGGGTTCCCTTGGTCGCAGCGACACAAGGGGGTAGGCCAAGGGAACCCCTTTTCCCCGGAGAATCTCTCCCCCAGGCGGACAGCGGCCAGGGAGACCAGCCAAGCTTGCCCGTTGCGTATCCTCCCCCTAGCTCGGAAACTTCTCTCCCTAGAGTCTAGAATAAGGAAAAATTTACGTAAGTCAACTGCCGCGGCCTAAAGGCCGCGGCAGTTGACTTACCCATCTTTTAAACTATGGTGTACTCAGGAAAACTGGCTGACTCTACTCGGAAGGGAGGTAGAAATGGACCGCGTCTTGCTCCTTTTTGTTGTTGGCGCGTGCATTGTTATTGTGGCGTTTTGTGCTCTTCCCTTTCTGCTCCCGGAACTGCACTTACGGTAAGTGCGCCACGACACCCGGAACGAAAAAGCCCCTTGATGCGATCTCGGGGCTTTTGTTTTATGCAAAGAATAATTCCTTCGTTTCTCTCAAACTCGGCTTGGGAGATGGGCGGTATGGTATACTTACGGTATGTCACTTACTTCTGAAGACATCCAAAAACTTACTTCCCTCCTTGCAACGAAGCAGGACGTGCAGTTATTGCGCGAGGATGTTTCTGCATTGCGAGAATCAGTACAAGGACTGACAACTGCTGTTGATGGCCTCGCAGGGGCAATCGAAAACTTACGATTGGAATATGCTGCAATTTCCACGCAATTGAGCCGGCACGAAAAGTGGATCAAACAGATTGCTGAGAAAGCTGGGATCAAACTGGAGTACTAGGTTTTCACCTCATCCACTCCCTCAACTCCCCCAAACTCATCTCGGGAATCGGTATTGACAGGTACCGCATAAAAATCTATTCTTGCCGCACCTTGCACAACATCTGTGCGGGTTACAGGAGGAGGCCTTCGTGAGCAGCAGAAGACATTCTTTGGAACGAAAACCGTTCCACGACGCTATCGTGGAGGAGATGGATGCCGTCGGGCGTGACGCAAAAGACGCCGGGCGTCGGGCGGTAACGCTTGCCCGGCTCGTACGGCGCACTAAGTCCCCCGCCAACCGCGAATCCATCCGAGGGGCGCTCGCCAGCATGTTCGACCGGTTGGGCGGCTACAAGCACAAGCGGTTCACTACCGCCGATCGCGCCGAGTACTATGGCGCGATCGACGCGCTCGATGCGCAAGACGCGGCATGCGTGGCGGAGATGCGGGCCGAAACGGAGCAACCGAGGCTCCCGGGAGTAACCGAGCCAGCGGCTGCGACGGCAGACTTACCCGGATAGCGCGTTGCCTGATCGCAGGCAACAGCAGGTATCAGAGCACTCATCTTGTCCTACAGGCAACAAGGTGAGTGCTCTCTTATTTTTTATATGTTCGATGCGTTCACACTAGAGCATCCTATTTCTAACTCTTGTGGGCGTTTTATTATTTCGCATCGTAATCGTACCAGACTGCTTCCACATTGTTACCGTCCAAGTCGTGCACGAACGCCGCGTAATATCCGGGCCAGTATTCTTTTCGATACCCGGGCGCGCCATTGTCTTTCCATCCCACTTCCAATGCTTTCTTATGGAATGCANTAACCGATGCCTTGTCCTTCGCTTCAAATGCAATATGTCCCGGCACAACTTTATCTTTCTCTCCAATCCAAAAACTGGTATGCCCTCCCTCTTTAAATCCGCCCGCCTTCCACTCGGGATGATCTTCAGTGAATTCATATCCTACCGTTTTGAGAATTCTTTCATACAATCCTTTCGCTTTCTTATAATCACTAACCGCAAGTGTCGTATGCGCAATCATATTATGTGAATAGTTAGAAAATAATGTTTCTAGTATACCCAGCACCACTTTGTGTATACAAAGTGGTGCTGGGTATACAAAACCTAGCATTTAGCGATTTTTTTAAAAACGTTGACAATTTATTTGACACATGCTACCATTAGCATCATCAAATCCAGTGCTGATCCAGTTGAGAAAGGATCGAGTCTCCAACCTTCGGCATACTGTTTGATATTTAGCAGCTCTTCATACATCAACAATGTCAGAAGGAACAATCGCCCGACTCACCGACAAGGGTTTCGGGTTCATCAAGCGCGAAGGACAGGAAAAAGATCTCTTTTTCCACTCCAACGAGCTCGTCGGCGTTACGTTCGACGAACTCCGCGAAGGTGACAAAATGACCTTTGAAGTGGCAGACTCTCCGAAAGGACCGAATGCCGTCAAGGTCAGCAAAGCGTAAATCGCTCTTGCAACACACGCCGCCCCAAATGGGGCGGCGTGTGTTTTTTATTAACGACGTAGAGTGAGAGAAGGCGCGATGGGGTTTGTCATTTGTAACAATTCCGGTATAGTTCTCGCGAACTGTTCATTGCGAGAATGTCCATGCAAAAGGAACCGCTCTTCCACGAGCTCGACCTGTCGGGAATCAGGGGCGCATGCGTCATCCTTGATTGCGACGGAACTCTCGCGCCCCATCATACCGGTGCATTTGGTGCAGAGGTTCTAGCGCAGGTAGCCCACCTTGCGGAAAACAACGAAGTCCACTTCTGCAGTAATCGTCGCGATCAGGAGAGGAACAGGGCTTTGGCGCGAGAGCTCGGCATCTTGTACCTTGAAACCAAACTTCGCAAGCCAAACAGAAGCGTTGCAACACACCTCGCGCATAAAAAAATCTTGGTCATCGGCGATAAGTGGTTGACTGACGGGCTCTTTGCGCGCAACATCGGCGGCCGATTTATAAAAGTGCGAAGTATGACGGCATCATCCGATCCCTACAGTGCGCGCATGCAGTACGCAATCGACCGCCTTCTGTCCCCCATAATGAAGCGCGTTGTTCCCTGTGTGCGTAGTTGAAAGGCCCGGCGATAATATCAACGGGCCTTTTCGTTTTTTATATCACCCAAGGCTCATGCCGGTTTTTTGAGAGAGAAAGAAAAAAAGAAAAATGAGAGTCCGATGATAATAATTCCCGAGGCCGCAAGGAATGCGGTTGGGGAACCGTAGATTTGCCACAGATACCCGCCGCTTACTCCCGCTACAAGCGCTCCGAAGCCGGTGGTAGCAGAGAGCCAACCCAATCCCCCGCCCCGGAGATCTTCGGTCGTAAGTTGTGAGGCAAACGCGCGCTGTACACCGTCAGTGAGAGCCGGAAAAAGGCCCATGACGAGAAATCCGAGAACAAGAACAAGACCCGACTGTGCCGCGTTCAATATCACGTAGCTTCCGAGTAGTATCGCATAGCCAGTAAAAATGACGACACGCGCGCCAACACGGTCGCTCATTTTCCCTGCAGAGAAAGAAAACCCCGCGTAGGAAATGCTATAGACCATATAAAAGAGCGGGATGTTTGCGATTGCTAAACCAATTGACTGGGTTTTCAAAAGAAGCACCGCCACCGGTAGAGTACCAATTGAGAGCACGAACATTGCCAAAAGATAACGCTTAAACTGCGGTGAAAGACGAGTGAACGAGTCGACAAGAGAAAGACGTCGATACGCAGCGACTGCGGCGATGTCTTTGATGAAAAAAAGCGTCATGATGGCAATCAGACCAACTGCAAAAGCGGTCATAAACACGAGGTCGAAGCGCAAGGGGAAGTAGCTCAATAAAAAATAGGCGGCGAGAGGTCCCAGTATCGCTCCTGTCGTATCCATCGCCCGATGGTAGCCGAAGGAGCGCCCGAGTTCTTCTTTTGGTGCCGAGAGCGAGATGATGGCGTCACGCGGAGCATCACGCATCCCCTTGCCAACGCGATCGAGAAAACGCAAACCGAGTACCCCGCCGATGGTCGACGTTAAAAGATAGAAGGGACGGATCAGAACAGAGAGAGTGTAGCCGGAGACTACCAAGAACTTCCGTTTCTGAATCCGATCGGAGAGATTGCCAGAGTAGATTTTAAAAAGATTGGACGCCGCTTCGGCAACACCATCCACGAGCCCGAGGGAGCCCGCACCGGCTTTGAGAACTGACGTGAAAAAGGCGGGAAAAACGGAGAAAATCATCTCGGAAGAGAAGTCATTGAAAAAACTCGTGAGGCCGAGGAAGAAAATGTTCCGCGGTAATCCGAAGATGCGCTCTTTCACATGATAATCATAGCACTGGTGCTTTCTGAACGAGGCGCCAAAAACGCACCCGGTGGGCGCGTTTTTTGGTGTAGAAAAATAAAACTACTCAAACGTTCCTAACGCCATTGCCGCGCGATGTCCCACTTGATTTTCACTGCGGCGCCAATGGTAAGCAGAATCGCAGAGAGGTTGATAAGCCAGCCGATAATCGGAATAAGAGCGAGAAGAGAGCAGACAACAACCCCGAGAAGAATCGACTTCCAGGTAATCGTAAACGGCATTTTGAAGAGTTGCCGCCACAAAAGAGACCCGATGAGAATCGGCGCCATAATCCCGCCAAGCACGAGAAGGGCTACGAAGCCCACAAGTCCGAGCACCCCAAGCGGAATGCCAACCACACTCGCAAGGAGAATAAATGAGAGAATCGGCACTACAATCATGACAACTACACCGCGGAAAAATTCCCGTATCGGTGAGCCAACCACTTCACTCACCAAGGTCATTGCAAAGCGGCGGAAGAAAAGCCCCAAAAAGAGAGCCGCGACGAGCACGGCAAGAGCTTTGAAAAGAAAAATCACCGAGATAACGGCCAGAGCCCTTTCGCGAACATCTTCCTTCACGGTCCAGGGAATGTAGTTCGTCTCCCCCGCAACCCGCGCACCCTGCTCCACATTCGCCTCTTCTGCGGCTTCATAGGTAAGCGAGCCGGAAATGGCGGCTGCGCTCCCCAGCGTCACTTTCCGTGCAGTGACAATGACATTGCCGCCAACCGGCGCATTGATATACACTTCCCCGCCCTTGAGATGCACGTCGCCTTGAACCGGGGCATTCAGGGTTATTACGCCGCCGCCGCCCAAGAAATCTCCCCTGACTCGCCCGCCGGCAATGGTGATGTTTCCTCCTGCCACCGCAAGGTCTCCTTCGACGACGCTATTTACCGTAACGTTCCCCCCAACAATTCGAAGATCGTCCCCAACCGAGCTAAGCACGGTAATCGATCCGCCAATGAGTCCCGCATCAACCGCTATCGGTCCTGTGACAACCAGATTCCCGCCAACGGCGAGAAGATCGCCAAGAATTTGTCCTCCTGCAGTGACACTTCCGCCTCCGAGATAGAGGTCTTCTGAAACAGTCTCGTTTGCCGCTGTTGCCGCGCGCTCGCCGAGCTTTACAAGCGCCGCGGACGCTCCTGCTGGCAGAACAAGTGCCATAAGGAGTAGCACCATGAGCACTCTCTTTGTCTGTTTCGACATAAACACGTTCACAGTTAAATGATTAAAAGGAGAAGCTCATCCACTCCTAGTATAGTCCTCCCCGCGGCAAGATGCGAGGTGCAGGAGTAACCTTTTACCAACTCGAAATTCTGCGGTTGTGGGCAGTATCTTGTTTTGTGGCATACTTACTCTTGTCTTATGACACTCTTCGATAGCTTTCTTTTCGGTTTGGTGGAGGGCATTACCGAATTCCTCCCCATTTCCTCGACCGGGCATTTGATTCTTGTGGGAAAACTTCTCGGGCTCTCCTCAACAGAATTCTTAAAAAGCTTTGAAATCGCAATTCAGCTCGGCGCCATTGCCTCGGTCGTCGTTTTATACTGGCGGATGTTTTTACGCTTTGAGCTTCTGAAAAAACTTTTTGTCGCGTTTCTCCCGACTGGTATTGTGGGGCTCTTCCTCTACAGAGCAATCAAGACGTATTTTCTCGGCAGTGAGCAGATTGTTCTTTGGGCGCTTCTTTTAGGAGGTATCGCACTCATTGTGTTTGAACTTCTCCACAAAGAACCACCAGAAGAAAGTGTCGTTTCGATGCCTTCATACCGGCAATCATTCCTCATCGGGCTTGCGCAAGCAGTAGCTGTCATTCCGGGAGTTTCCCGTTCAGGCGCCACCATTCTCGGCGGACTTCTTCTTGGACTTCCCCGAAAAACAATCATTGAATTTTCATTTCTCCTTGCGGTGCCAACCATGCTTGCCGCGACCGGGTTCGACCTCCTCAAGAGCGCTTCTTCTTTTCCGACGGCAAATTTTGAAATCCTTGCGGTCGGATTCCTCACGTCTTTTGTCGTCGCCCTTCTGAGCATTAGATTCCTTCTTGCCTTCATTCAAAAATACACGTTCATCTCCTTCGGCGTGTATCGCATCCTCGCCGCACTCCTTTTTTGGCTGGTTATTCTCTAAGAGCCGTTACACTTGACTTTTTTTATATTTTGTGTATTATGGCTGTTGATGGCTGTTGGTTTCAAGAGCTCAAAAAAGCACCGAGGGATGCAGAGAAGATGAATCGGACAATAGGTCGGCACCTTCCCCCCATGAGACAGGGGAAGGAAATTTGCCCCGTTTGCAATACGGTGCAACTCACCTACATCGTAGAAGGGAAGGAAAAGGGGTACTTCGTCGAACATACCCACAGGGGTGTGCGGTGCAAGGGATCACACACAGCGCGCTAAACGCCCGTCTTACATGAGCGTATCGTCGCCCCCCACCCTGCCGTCCGCGCCCCGCGCGGACGGCAAATTCTTTTTAAAATCAGCGTTATATACTAAGTGAGAAGAGCAAAGAGACTAGAAGTCATTTCAAAACCCTTGAAAAAAGAACGAGTACCTATTCCGCAGGAGAGGCTCTCGGAGTGCGGCGGCGCGAAAGTGAGCGACTTTCCTAGCAGGGAAAGTACGCGTACTCTTCGAGGAATAGGGGCGAGTGGAGTTTTGAAATGAATTCTAAAGTGATATGAGAAAAACAGTGCAAACATTCAGAGACTGGTACGCGCGTCACGAACGTCTCGCGCGCGCACTCGCCTTTGCTTTTGGTTTTCTTTTTGACACGCTTACTCTGACTCGCGTGGATCTTCTTTATACCAATCTCATCCTTACCGCATATCTCGTTGCCGCCGCAGGAGGCATTATCATCCTCTTTGCCGAGCCTTCCCGGATACTTAAAATCGCCGGAGTGCGTTTTAGGGAATGGTTCGAGCTTGGTATTCTCTTTTCCTTCGGTAATCTTATGAGCGGCTATGTCGTTCTCTACGTGAAAAGCGGTTCTCTTGTCGACAGCTGGCCCTTCCTCGCCGTCCTTGCGGCGCTTTTCATCGGAAACGAATTGTTTCGAAAGTACTACCAATTTCTTGTGTTCCAGCTTTCGATGCTTTTCGTCGCAATTTTTTCCTATCTCATCTTTTCTCTTCCCGTTCTCTTCAAGCAGATAGGCGTGGGCATATTTCTTTTAAGCGGCGCCGTAAGCCTTGTGTTGTTTGCGGGTATCGTACTGATACTCTGGAGGATCAAGCCAGGGCGCATGCGTATTGCTTACCGTCACACGGTTGCGGCAATCGGAACTATTTTTATTCTTTTCAATGTCGCCTATTTCACCAACACCATCCCTCCCATTCCGCTTGCCCTGCGGGACATCGGCGTGTACCATCAAGTGCTTCCGGGAGCGGGCGAGACCTATCGCCTGACATTTGAACCCGCGCCTTGGTACCTCCGGCTCTTTGGGCGCACCAATTCCACTTTTCACTGGCAAGCAGGAGAGCCTGTTTTTGCGTATAGCGCAATTTTTGCGCCAACAAAGCTCACCACTAATATTTTTCATGAGTGGCTGTATTTCGATGAAATAAAAAATGAATGGGTGCCAAAAGCCCGTATCTCCTTTCCGATTGTCGGGGGACGCGATGGAGGCTATCGAGGCTATTCCCTTAAAGAAAATGCGATACCCGGACGCTGGCGGGTTGAAGTTCGCACGGATCGCGGAGCGCTTATCGGCCGCATGAGCTTCACGGTTATTGCGGGCATACCTGAAACACTTATCGCTCGCATCGATTAGTTTCGCCGAGGCTCATTCCCCGCATCGGCATGTGCCATACGGCACCGGAAGAAACACAGACAAGGCGCATTGTCCACCTGCGACCTCTCTCTCTGCCAGTCGGCAGACTCGACATCGGTCGCTTCCCGCGCCACCGGCGCGGGACCGGAAGAAAGGGTGACTGCTCACCCTTTCTTCCACTCTGTTATGGAGGACATTCGGCGGACAAACGGGTCGGCTTTGCGCAGATGCCCAGCCGCTGATTTCTGAAGCAGGGGGTAATGCCTCGCGGAATCTATGTCTTCGACGACATCGAATAATTCCCTTTCGCCGGAAATCCATTTCTTCGGATTATAGTGAAGAAGGGAAAAAAGCGCATAACTCCGTAAGCTCTTCTGCCCGACGGCATTGAAGTATTCGTGAAAGTACGACATCGCCAGTTCACGAATAGTTTTAAACACCGGGTCGCGATACCGAAGCACAAGGTGATTCGTTTTGCTTATCGCGCCCCAGTAGCTCCCTTTTTTAAATGGAGCAACAATATGGTCTTCATCGCGATGCGTTTTGAAATCCAAGAGTAGCGGCTTTTCCCCTTGCATCCAGAGACAACATGCGGCGAGAAGCGCTCCCTCAAAACAGTGAGCTTCTTTAGTGTTGAGCGTCCGTGCAACCGACATATACGTCTCTCCATGTTCTTCGAAATTGATGGGAAGGGTATCAAGGAAGTCCTGTATCTTCTCTGGAGTCGAAAGTTTGCCGAGAATACTCCACTCTCTCTGCGACAGCCCTCCGCGGTCGTTTGGAAATGCTCTCATGCAATCACTTATTCGCATCCCCTATCATATACGCCGTGATGTCCCCGAGCGTGCCGCCGACTTTTTTGCCGGGATTGAGGATTCCCAAAGGATCAAAGATTTTTTTGGTTTCCGCAAAAAGCAAGATCATTTCAGCATCAAACATAAGCGGTAAAAAAGGAGTTCGGATAATCCCGTCATTGTGCTCTCCAGTGATTGAACCGTGGTACTTCGCAATGAGCTCATACACCTTCAGAGAGAGTTCCTGAATTATGCCTTTTGATTTCGGATCATTGAGATTCATAAGCGGAATGACGTGGAAGTTGCCATTCCCGACATGGCCCGCAACGGTGTAGATAAGGTCGTATTTTGCAAGGAGGGTATTGAGTTCCGGCAAAAACTTTGGAAGATCATCCGGATTTACCACGAGGTCGTCAATAAATGGGGACGCGTGAAGCCCGCGCAGATTCTTCCGAAGGAGATTAAAGCTCTCACGGCGCATAATCCAGTATTTTTCAGACTCTTTTTCGTCCTTCGCAATCTTTATGGCAACCGGAAACCGTTGAAGTGCCCTAGCGGCACTTTCGGCTTTTGCCTGTGCTGAAGCCGCGCTTTCTTCCGCAAACTCGGCGGTAAGGATAAGTTTCGGAATGCCACCCGTTAGTGCCATCCATATTTCGGGAAGAAAGCTTATACCAAGTCGAACCATTTTTTTTATTCCGAGTCCGCGCATAATGTCGGGGAGAAATCGAACCGCGAGCTTAAAGGTGTGGTCATCATACGATTCAAACGATTCCGGTTCGAAGGTGAGCACCCGCTGAACGATTGCCGGCACTTCTTCGAAACCGTTTAAAAAAAGAATGAGCATGGAGCGATGTTCCTTGGGAACGACAAGCCGGAGTTTTGCTTCAGTCATGATGGCAAGCGTTCCCTGGGCGCCGACAACAAGCTGTGCCAGATTAAAAAGACCACGCTCCCCGTCCCACACACGCCAGAGCGCATAGCCGGAAGCATTCTTGGAAACTTTTGGTTCGTTTCGTTTGATGACTTTCTGATTTTTAATAATAAGCGTATGCATTCGACGATAGATGTCGCCTTCAAGAGTTTTTAGAGATTTTTTCTCTTCAAGCTCAGAGGAGGTCAAGGGCTTAAAGGTCGTGAGGCTCCCATCGGAGAGCACGACGGTAAGTTCTTCGACATAACGGTTGGTCTGTCCATATTTAAGGGTGCGTTCACCGCCGGAATTATTGTTAATCATGCCGCCGAGCGCCGCAATATTGCGCGATGCCGGATAACTTGGAAGAATGAGCCCCCGCTTCAAGGTTTCGCGCTCGAAATCGCGGTAGTATACGCCCGGCTCTACCACGGCAAAATCCGCGCCGATTTCTTTAATATGATTCAAATACTTGGTAAAAACGAGCATGACCGAGGAGGTAAGAGAGCCTCCGGTCATGTCGGTGCCGGCGGCCCGGGCGGAAAGCGAGACATCCTGACCTTCTTTTTTAGCCTCGTGGACAAGCCGTACAGACGCACACACGTCCGCCACTGATTTCGGAAACACAACCACTGAAGGGACAATTTCAAAAATACTTGCATCGCGGCTGTACTCTCCCCGATAAATGCGGTCCGTCTTCACCTCGCCTTGAATGGCGTGTCGTAGTTTAGCGGCAATAGTTTCCGGTGTCATAGCGTTATTGTAGCGCAAAAAGCGCGCATGTAGACAGTTGCTCACAGATAGAAACAGACTCTTCTTCGTAAAGTAAAAAGAGGAGAGAGAAATTCTAATGCGCTGTGAAATTTCTCGCCTGCAAAAGAATCGCGGCTTAGCCGCTTCGCCGAGAAGAACAAGTCCCTACCTAAACCACGATTTTGTGTCGGGGTTCTTTGCTATCCACCGGCTTTTCCACAAGCTTTTACACTGGTTATGCACAACCCTCCTCAACAACATACTGAAAGCCCCACTTGGAGGCTTAGCCTCCAAGTGGGGCTTCATGACCTCTTTCATTCAAGTGAGCCTACTGCTTGAAGGAGCTTGTCGCTGTTGCTCTCCTGGAAAGCAGTAGGCGAACGACTCTCTATGCTCGCAGGCGCCAGCCGATTTTGAACAGGTGGTGTGTCAACCATCCGAGGAGGACAATAAGAACGATAATGAGTACAACCCCTACGGCGGTATTCGCTTCGCGGATGCCAATCATGGAGTAGCGGATGCCATCAATAAAATAAAAGAACGGATTCAGGTGCACGATAAATTGCAGTTTTTCCGGAAGCATTGTCACCGAATAGAACATGCCACCGAGAAAGGAGAAGGGCAAAATGACGAAGGTATTGAGGATGTTCAGTTGCTCAAAATTCTTCGCCCATAAGCCGACCAAGAGACCGAGAAAGGAAAAGATTGTCGCCACTGCAACGCTGTAGAACAAAAAGAGTCCAAAGTGCGCCACCGTCGCGGCGCTGAAAAAGAGAGCAATGACATACACGCCGATACCGACAATGACAGCGCGCGTGATACCGCTCACCGTATAGGCAACTATCATCTCAAGATGGGAAAACGGCGCGACAAGCATCTCCTCCACGGAGTGCGTGAAGCGAGCGAAGTAAAGAACGGAGGAGCTCGCGGTAAATGCACCGGCAATAATATTCATCATAAGAATCCCCGGGAGCACGAAATCGATGTAAGAAACACCCGCAATGAGGTCGATGCGCTTGCCGATCACTGAGCCGAAAATGAAAATGTAGAGAAGCGCAGAAATCCATGGCGTGACAACGGTTTGAGTAAAGACGCGGAAGGTTCTGCGAATTTCGCGCCGAATGAACGTCCCAAGGCCGATCCAGTTTACCCCAGTTGGAGTCCCAATTGTATTATCTACTATTACTTTTGGATGCTGTTCCATTCGTAATTCTTAATTCGTAATTCGTACTTCTACCTTTACCATGCTTCCCCGCGGGTTATGGCTAAATAGGTCGTTTCGAGGCGATCGCCTTTTTTAATGAACTCCGCTTTATCCCCGACCGCCGCAATCTTTCCCCGATTAATGATCGCTATACGGCTACAGAGAAGCTCAACTTCCTCCAGATAGTGCGAGGTCAGCAGTATCGTTTTGCCTTTTGCGTTCAGTTTCTTGAGATGTTCCCAGAGTTCGTGACGCAACTCCACATCCACTCCTGCCGTCGGCTCATCGAGTATCAGGAGGTCAGGGTCATGCACCATGGCCCTAGCAAGCAGCACCCGCCGCTTCAAACCACCCGAGAGATTCGTAAATTGTTTATCCGCATGCTCTTCGAGGTTAAACTGCTTCATAAGCTCGTCCACGCGCTCCCGCCGCAGTTCCTTTGGCATTCCATAATAGCCGCCCATGTAATCAACGATATCCCGCGCCGTCGAAAAAATTTCAACATTAAATTCCTGGGGCGAGATGCCTATCTTGCGTCTCGCCTCACGGTAATTCTCCTGCACATCAACACCAAACACTTTTATCTTCCCTTCGGTAAAGCGCCCGATGCCGACGATGCAGTTGATTGTCGTCGTTTTTCCCGCGCCGTTCGGTCCAAGAAATCCAAAAAACTCACCGGGCTCGATGGTGAGTGAAACGCCGTCCACCGCCGGCTTGCCGTTGTAAATTTTGCGCAGGCCTTTGATTTCGAGTGCGTGCACGAGGGGTACTATAGCACTTAGATGAGGTAATGGTAAAATAACTTTATGAGTCCTAAAAGAATTATAGGCGTTATTCTCTTGGTTGGCATAGCCGCTGTCGCTTACTACGGTATTTCCCCGCTCTTTCGAAAGGTCACGGTGAATGAGCAACCGCCGGCGGTACAAACGTCTGCTTTGCAAGAGTCGATGCCAAACGAGGCCGAAACTACCACGTCGGTCATCGGAACTACACTCCATCCCGCTTCCGGTAGTGCGCGGGTCATTGAGGGAGATAGCGGAAAAAAGTACCTGCGCTACGAAAATTTCAAAACCATCAACGGCCCCGACCTCTATGTGTATTTGAGCAAAGATCTAGACGCTAAAGAGTTTGTGAACCTTGGCCGCATCCGCGGCACCGAGGGTAATATCAATTACGAAATTCCCGCAGACGTGAACCCCGCAGAATATCCCTACGCCCTGACCTGGTGCAAGCAGTTCAGCGTGCTGTTTAACTACGTGAAGCTGTATTAACATTCACCTATGGCAGAGCTTTTTGACCCGCTTAAATTTGCTTCCGCGCTCGGAGTAGGAAACCTCGCCATATGGTTCGCTGCGGCAGCCCTTCTTTTCTACGCAATCTACAGTCTCATTCTGCTCTATCACTGGCTGCGCTACGGAATCAATCCCTTCACGGTGTTTATCATGATGGCCCTCTACTTCGGCGTTTCCCTGCCGCTTGCAGGCATCGTCTGGAGAACCGCCCTCGCACTCTGATGCTGCACTGGAACGCCGAAGGGGAAACAACCGTCCGCATCGTGCGCAAGCACTGGTTCATCCTCCTGCAAGAGACCGCCGGCTTCGTCGTTCTCTTTTTCGCCCCCTTCATCCTCTATGGACTGCTCACCGGCTCCGCTCCGTTCGGCGCGACGCTCGGACTGCCGACCATGCAACCCGTGACATTTGCGCCGGCTGAAGCGGCGCTTCTCACTGCCGCGTGGACACTGTTCATCTGGGCAAAACTCTTCGGCGCCTGGACGAACTACTATCTTGACGTCTGGATAATCACGAACCGGCGCATCGTCTCCATTGACCAAATCCGCTTCTTCAGCCGCACCATGTCTATCTTCCGGATGGACCGCATCCAAGATGTCACGGTTGACGTGCACGGGTTCATCCCGACGCTTCTTAATTTCGGCGACCTGCAGGTGCAAACCGCCGGTGTGGAGCAAAAATTCATCATCCGCGGCGTCCCGCGCCCCCAGCACATCAAAGACATTATCATGCGCGAGCATGATACGGCAGTCGAACGTCCCGTTGTCGCAGACGGCGTATCGTAATCTTTAACCTATGAGGAGAATTACGTCTCAAAGCTCTCTCACTGATTATCAGCACTTCATCGAGAAAGTATATGGCCCGAGTAATCGCCGTCATTTCACGGCACCGGAGATGCTCACCAATATTGAGCGGTACGTCATGCGCTCTCTGAAAGGGATTCGCAAGAACGACACAGACAAAATACAGCTTAATGTCGTTATTGCCTTAAATTGGTTCCTTTCACTTTTAAATCTCTTGGAGATAGACCTCGAGAAGGCCGTGTGGAATCGTTTCCCCTACCTCTGCTCCTACTGCGGAACCTGCCCCTGTTCGTGTAAAGAAAAGAAGGTGAAGAAACGAAAGTCCTTGAGAATTTCGAGCGCGCTTCGTCCGAAAACGCTTCATGGTTTTCAGGAGATGTTCGGTCGTATCTATCCAGCTTCAAACCGAACATTAGAGCATGCCGGAATTCATTTGGCGGAGGAAATGGGCGAACTCTCCGAAGCGGTTTTGAAGTTCCGCGGCGGCCTCACCAAACAGGATTTCTACAGCATAGAGTCTGAGGGGGCAGACCTGTTTTCCTGCTTCATGGGTGTTTGTAATTCGATACACGTTGACCTTGCAAAAGAACTCGCCCATTTATTTCCACGCGGCTGCCATGTGTGCAACAAGATTCCCTGTGTGTGCGAATACTCCCTCGTCATAAATTTTAAATCCTAAAAGAAGGCTCTCTGGTGCGACGCGCCGCTGCTTGTGAGAAGTTTTTACATCGGTTAAGATTGAGCAACTTATGAGCAAAGGACTCCCGAAACTTTCGACTGAAGCCTACAAAGGGGTACGGGATTTCTATCCTGAAGACCAGGCAATCCAAAACTACATTTTTGGCATTTGGCGGAAAGTGGCTGAAAGTTTCGGCTACGTGGAGTACGGTGCTTCAATTCTCGAACCGGCGGAGTTGTATGAAGCGAAGTCAAGCGAGGAAATCGTCTCCGAGCAAACCTATACTTTCATTGATCGCGGAGAGCGGCGCGTAACGCTTCGTCCCGAAATGACGCCGACACTTGCCCGCATGGTTGCGGCACAACGCCGTGAACTTGCCATACCCGTGCGCTGGTATTCGATTCCAAACGTCTTTCGCTATGAACGCCCCCAACGCGGACGTTTGCGGGAACACTGGCAGCTCAACTGCGACCTCCTCGGAATCGCCGGGGTCGAGGGGGAAATTGAGGTCATAACTCTCGCTCATGCCCTGATGCGCTCCCTCGGGGCTAAAGAGAGCGATTTCGAGATAAGGCTCAACGACCGCGCCGCTCTCGATGCCCTATTCGACAGCCAGGGGCTTAGCGAGGAACAGAGAAAGAAAATGCGCCGTCTCCTTGATAAGCGCGATAAAATAGACAATTTTGACGCCCTCGCGGAAGAGCTTCTCGGCAAACCGTTTGAAGTACACCGTATCGGGGAGAGCGCTGTTTCCTCCCTTATCGAACGGCTACGCGAGAGAAATATTCGCAACGTCAGCCACGATCCTTCCCTTGTCCGGGGTTTCGAATATTACACCGGCATCGTGTTCGAACTCTTTGATTCGAACCCCGAAAATCATCGCTCACTTTTTGGCGGCGGGCGGTATGACAACCTCCTCGAGCTTTTCGGTGCGGAAAAAATTCCTGCTGTGGGTTTCGGCATGGGAGATGTCACTGTTCGTGATTTTCTCGAGACCCATAAANTTCTCCCCGCCTACCGCCCGACAACTGACCTTGCATTGTGCATTGTCGGCGACGCTGCAATTCCATTTGCCGAAGCGCTCGCAAAGGAATTCCGTGAAAGAGGTATCCGTGTAGCCGTTGATACGACAGAACGAAAAGTCGGTGATAAAATCAAAGCCGCCGATAAACAGCATATTCCTTATATTATTGCGGTTGGCGAAGAAGAAATGCAAAAAGGCACCTTCACCATGAAAACACTCGCTGACGGGACCGAGGCTACGGTGACGCGGGAGGAAGTCGCTGGCTACATCGCAGGAAGAAACGAACAATGATCCCGTTAGAGATTAGAAAAGTTGGTTTTAGTTTGAGAGACACTTACTGCATTTTCAAGAACATTCTCACGAACCTCAACATCATGAACGGAAACGCCTTCAACAGACAGCGCCAGGTCGAAAAGATTATTTTTCATGTTCAGATAAAAAAGTCCAGTAAGCAACGCATGCTGGGCGTTTCCTATCTCTAACGGGATGAGAAAAATTGTCTTTGATATCGAAACAAAAAACGACCCTGCCGACACAGGTTTTGAATTTGACCCGGCAAAATTAGACCTCTCGATGGTATGTATCTACGATTCCGAAACCGATGCCTATGCGAGCTTTCTTGAAAACGAATTGCCGCGCCTTTGGCCCATTATCGAGCGCGCCGATATGCTCATCGGCTACAATTCCGACCATTTTGATATTCCTCTCTTGAACCGCTACTATCCGGGTGACCTTTCGCGCATCAAATCGCTTGACCTTCTCAAAGAAGTGAAAAACGTCCTCGGAAGAAGACTCCGGCTTGATTCGCTTGCCGAAGCAACCCTCGGTAAAAAGAAAATCGGGAGCGGCCTGCAAGCAGTACGCTGGTGGAGAGCGGGCGAGATTGAGAAAGTCCGGGCGTACTGCCTCGAGGACGTCAAAATCACCAAAGAACTCTATGACTATGCCCGTGCGAACAACCTGCTGAAGTATAAGGACCTCGGCGAAATCCGGGACATCAAGCTCGACCCCTCACAATGGGAAAAACAGGAGGCAAGCGGCATGACCCACTCGCTTCCCTTTTAAAGAACCCATGCTACAATACGACCACTCATGTATATATTTTCATGGAAGAAACTGAAACAAAAAATCCTGAAGCAAAAAGTCGAAGCTTGAGTATTCCCATTGCCATTGTCGTTGCGGGAGTGCTTATTGCGGGTGCAGTGTTTATTGATAAGAATCCGGGAACATCAACTACTCCCAGAGACACGGAAAATACAACCGCAACAAACCAAGAAGTGACACTGCGCCCCGTATCAGCGGCAGACCATCTCTACGGCAACCCGGCGGCAGATATCATCGTCGTCGAATATTCGGACCTCGAATGCCCTTACTGTAAGGTGTTTCATCAAACGCTCACCCAGCTTATGAAAGACTACGGCAAAAGCGGCAAACTTGCCTGGGTGTACCGCCACTTCCCCCTTCCGGAGCTTCACCCGAAAGCATCGAAAGAAGCCGAAGCGAGCGAGTGTGCGGCAGAGCTTGGCGGTAATGACGCATTCTGGAAATTCATAAACGGCGTTTTTGCGGTTACCCCCTCTAATAACGGACTTGACCCTGCGGAGCTCCCGCGAATTGCAACGAGCATTGGTCTCAATCAGAAAGCGTTCGAGGCTTGCCTTGCAAGCGGCAAGTACCAGGCAAAAATCAAAGCCGACTACGATGATGCCTATGCCGCCGGCGGGCGCGGTACTCCCTACTCGATATTAATCACGGGAAATCAGAAAATCCCGATTGACGGCGCCCAGCCTTACTCGGCAGTAAAAGCGGTTATTGAAAACCTTCTCGCGGAGAAAAACGGCCCCGCCGGACAACAAGCGGTACCCGTCCTGACTCCCTAAGATTCTGACCTCCACATCGGTATATATTATTCACGTTCTTCCATATTCCGTTTTGCGTAGCATTACGGATTGGAGGTTCTACTAAGCTATTGACTAAATGGATATTGAGGGGTATAATTCACCATAGCTTGATCTTACACAAATTGTCTTCGCCATAGCGCAGAGGCGCTTACTTTTTTAAGCTCTTCTGTGCTATGGCGAAATGCACTTCCGCATATAGCCCACTAGCACGCGACGCAGTTCAATCGTGAACATTGTCGCAAACAGGAGTGAAAACTATGAGCGATCTTATGCTCGATGTTGGACTCGCCAACGAACTCAAGCTGGCATTCCGCCGCGCTGGATACACGAGCGAAGACATCAAGCGTCTTTGCGAAGGAGACATTCTGGCCGATGTTCGGCGAGTGTTTTTTGGTTCGGGAACGACGGTCCTCGAACGCAAGGGGCGCCAAGCCCTTCGTGCGTTTCTCGATACGGAACTTCCAAAACTCGGTCTTGCCCATTGGTACTTCGGCGACGACTACAGTATCGGAAATCACTTCATTGGGGAGCCCGGAAAAAGAAGTTTGGTCGATCGGATGTTCGGCCCGCGACACCGAATCGTCGCTGAAATCATTGCGGAACCAGACTCCCCTCTTGAAAAGCCCGTCTCTGATGCGTTTCGAGTGAGGGTTTTCGATCCTGAAGTGTTAGCGGCGATACAACAGTTGATGCATCGCTTCGCTAACGCTGGATTTGGCGTCCCGGCAGAAGTGATTCAGTAGTCTTTTCGTTACCCCGCGCAGTATCTTCAGATGCTGCGCGGTTTTGTTTTTGAATAGGTTCTACTGAAGTCCCGCGATCTGGGCTAGACAACCTTTTGCTCACATGTTTTTGCAAATTCTACAAAAGCGTTTATATGCAGCATATTTTCGTTTTCCTTGAGGGAGGTTCTAACGTCATTCATTAGACTCCTCCTACTCGTCTGGTCTGAAATGCGAATCGTACTTTTCCGGAGCGAGATTGATGCGATAGATATCGAACGAATTCTCCCCCTCAAAGAGGTCGGAGGGATTTGGAAGAAACACTTTCATGTTCGAAAGCGCCGCTGTCGCATCGCGGACAAGACGGTTGAAGATGATGAATTCCTGCCGAAAAACCCTAAAGTCAATGACATGGCGGCGGACCTGTGCGGCGCCATCGGCGTTGCGAGATTTCTTGCACTCATGCACGATGAAACGCCGCACGGGCTTTCCAAATGTTTTTTTCACCGCGTAGTAGTTGAAGATGGCTTGGATGATAAAGAGCGTTTTTTCAGCGCGGTAGGGCGTGAACGAGTCCACGAATTTGTAATCCACGATATCGATCCCCTTCCGGTCCACCTTTGATACCGCAACCAAGTCCGAAACGGCTTTGATGGGAAGCGGCAAGCCCTCTACACTGACGGTTGCTTTCACCTCGACACCGAGCACGCGGTATTTGGGCGGCCGCTCAAGGAAAAAAGATATCGCACGAAGATACTCTCGCTCCATCGCTTCGCGCTTTTGCCTCTGTGCGTGCTTGCTTTTTGCTTTACCAAAATTAATTTCAAAGTCCGGTACATTGCGAAGATACTCAAGCCCCAGAGCCACGGCGGCCTCTTTTTCAAGGCCGCCGTAAAAATGCTGGAGCGCCACATGTCCCGCGCGTCCGACAATGGCTGAAGGAGATGAGGGTGTGTCATACACTTCTTCGACATAGCGTTTGTGCCAC
>C687J35174_10003745_pt1 | contig 20717 bp, 18 predicted proteins | sample RifCSPhighO2_01_FD_35174 | JGI IMG/M metagenome (IMG submission 35174) | reverse complement strand
AATTTTAACTGGTTGCTTCCCCTTTCCCTGTATATCCATCCTCTCAGGGCAACCTTCCCCTTTCCATTTTTTATTGCTTCATCAATTGATATGAATTTCATAATATTAAAAACAACCTTTGTTATTTAAAAATATTGCTAAAATTTGAATAATAATATTATACTAAAATAAATTCCAGTATAAGAAATAAAATATAAATTCCAATTAATCCATAACCCAATAATTTCTGATTTCTGGTTTTGTGTGTGAAAAATAAATATATCAAAAATGCCAATAAAGACATTATTCCAATTTCAATGAATATTGTGTTGCTTAAAATTATTGAACTTATCGTTGATGCCAATCCCAAAACCAGTATCACATTTACTATGCAACTTCCAACCAAATCTCCAACCAGAATCCCCATATATCTTTTTCTTGCAGCTTGTATTGTAACACTTAATTCAGGGAATGTTGTTCCTATTGCCATTAATACCCCTATTAATTTACTTGAAACTCCGAAATAATTGGCAACATTTCCTGCTGAACTGACAAGATACTTGGCAGAAAAAATCAAAACAATCAGGCTAATAACAAGAAACAAGTAATTTTTTATGTTGTTAAACCACATTTCTTTTTTTATCCCCCTTACTTTAATGTGTCTTTTTAGGTATTCTTCTGGTTTCTTCTTTCTTCTGAAAGTGTCAAATAAATAATATATCAATAGCAACAATAAAGCCATGCCTTCAAAATTGCTTATTTTTAAATCCAAGCTGAATATAAGCAATAAAAAATAAACCAAAAATAGGAATTTTAATTCATGCAAAATATCCTCATTCTTTTTAAGATAAACAATCAAAAATAATGAAATTCCGAATATAAATGCAATGTTGGCCACGTTTGCTCCTATGATGTTTCCAATAACCAGAGGACCCTGCTTGTAAATTGAGGCAAGTATTGCGGAAAATAATTCAGGTGTTGAGGTGCCTATTGCAACCAATGTCAATCCTATTATTAACTCACTGACTCCAAGATTTTTTGCTATCTTTGAAGAAGAATTGACAAACAAATTAGAACTTGCAACTAGAAAAAATAAGGCTATTATCAGTATGATTATATCCACTATCATGGTGTTAATCTCTCAGGATCCCTTGGAAGCAGGATAGCCTCTCTAATATTATTTAATATAAGTAGACATTGCACCATCCTATCCAATCCAAGACCAACACCACCATGAGTAGGGCACCCAAATTTAAAAATGTCTACATAACCATTTATTTTATCCAGATCAATTCCTTTTTCTTTAGCCTGCTCCTTTAATATTTTATATCTATGCTCTCTTTGTGCTCCGGTTCCTATCTCAACGCCATTCCATATCAAGTCAAAGGATTTTGTCCCTTTACTGTCATTGTCCGATTTCATATGATAAAATGGTCTTTTATCCCACGGATAATTAACAACAAAAACAAAGTCAGATTTGTATTTTTTCTTGACAATTTCACCTATAATCTTTTCAGATTCTGAATCTAAATCATCGTTATCGCTTAATTTTTTTCCTTTTTCTTTTAACATTGATTTGACTTCCTTAATTTGTAATCTAGGAATGCTTTTTGGTACTTCAACATTAACTTTCAATAAATTTAATTCATCACTACAATTGTTTTTTACATCTTTTATAATATATTTAATTAGGTTTTCAACGACATCCATTACACTATTTTCGTCCTGAATAAATCCCATTTCCATGTCCACTCCAATGAATTCTGTAAGATGTCTTGTTGTGTGGCTTTTTTCAGCACGGAATACTGGAGCAATTTCATAGACTCTTTCAAACCCCGCAGCAACCATCATTTGCTTGTATATCTGGGGGCTTTGGCTTAGATATGCCTTTTTATTGAAATAATCTATCTTGAATAATTCAGAGCCTGATTCAACGCCGGCAGCAGTTATTTTTGGTGTATTAATTTTTATGAATCCTTCTTTGGAAAAGAAATCAACAATTGATTTGAACATGTTTGATCTTATCTTAAATATTGCATTTATCTTTGGGTTTCTTGCATCTAAAAATCTGTAATTTATTCTTTTGTCAATGCTTGTTGTATCCCCAAAAATATCAATTGGCAAAGGGGTTTCAGCTGGATTTATTATTTCATAATTATCAAGAATTAATTCTTTTTCTCCGGATTTTTTCTGTCCTTTTTTTATTGTGCCGGAAGCGGATATGACGCTTTCAGGGGTTAACTTGCTCAATTCCTTGAAACCTTTTGCAACAATCTGCAGAACACCAGTCCTGTCCCTTAAATTAATGAAATTAAGGTTTCCCATCAATTTAACCTTTTCAACCCACCCCGCAACAATGACTTTTGAATTATCCTTTTTATTCAGAACATCTTTTACATACTCTCTTTTGTTTAGGTCCATATATTAAATTGTTTAAACTATTTATTTAAAACTTTCCATAACTTATATAAATAACCTATTTTCTTTAAACTAACATGAAAGAGATAGCAGAATTCTCGTTGAATAAAGCACAGGAACTTGGATGTAAGTATGTTGAAGTAAGGGCGGAAAAAAGAACTTCAACTGGCTTGACATTGAAGAATGGAAATCCAGAGATAACTGGCTTTGACACAACTAATGGAATAGGAATAAGGTATATGATAAATAACAATCTAGGATTTGTGTCAACAAATAATTTTGACAGGGAAAAAATATTGTCATTGATAAAAAAATCAATTAGATTGACTGAGAATACCTCAAGAATTTCAAGGAATATTTATTTTTCAGAGGAAAAATCAGAAAAGGCAAACTATAAAGTAAAGCAGAAAGAAAAAATAGAAGATTTTACAGAAGACAAGAAACTTAAGGTTCTTAAAGAAATAGACAAAACAATGGTGAATCTGCCCCAGAGATTTCTTACATTGGGTGATGAGATTACAGAGAAATATTACATTAATTCAGAAGGTTCTGAAATTTCTTCAGTGATTCCAAGAGTTTCTCTGTTGTATTTCATAACAATTGAGGAAAATGGAAAAACAATACAGAGGTATCTTCCATATGGTGCCGTATCCGGTTATGAAACATTGAAAAAATGGAACTTAATCAAGAAAATTCCGGATGAAATTGATATTTTAAAGGACAATTTAATGAATGGAATTCCATCCCCGAAAGAAAAAATGGATTTGGTCATTGGCTCGGAAGTGACTGGAATAGCGGTTCACGAATCTGTCGGGCATCCTTTCGAAGCGGACAGGATATTGGGAAGGGAAGCAGCTCAGGCTGGAGAATCTTTTCTTACCCCAGACAAAATTAATACAAAAATAGGTTCAAGCATTGTTAATGTGATAGAAGATCCAACAATTGAAAGTTCATTTGGTTATTATCTTTATGACGATGAAGGTGTAAAGGCAAGAAAAAAATATTTGATAAAAAAGGGAATAATAAATGAATTCCTTCATGACAGGCAGACTGCTTTTGAATTAAAAACAAAATCAAATGGCTGTTCAAGGGCAAATAATTATGATGTTGAGCCAATGCTGAGAATGTCTAATACATATGTTGAATCTGGAAATTCTTCAGAAGAGGAAATAATTGAAGAAACAAAGAAGGGAATTTACATGAAGTCATACATGCAGTGGAACATTGATGACAAGAGATATCATCAGAGATATACTGGAAGCGAGGCTTATCTTATAGAAAAGGGTGAACTGACAAAGCCAATATTTGCCCCGGTCATGGAAATTACAACACCAACCTTGTGGTCATCAATTGATATGATTGGAAACAAGATTGAATTTTATGCAGGTAATTGTGGAAAAGGAGAACCAATGCAGGGAATTCCTGTTTATTTTGGCGGGCCTGTAATGAGGCTGAAAAATATAAATATACAATAAAATGGAAAATATAATTTATTATCTGAAAGATGAATTAATGAAAAAGGGAATGGATGATTTAATAATCACTTTTTATGAAACAGAGGGCAGGCAGTTAAAGTTTGTTAATAATAAAGTTGTAAAGACAGGTTCTGAATTGACTTCAAATATCTCAATATTTGTTACGAAAAATAAAAGGATAATATCAACCTCATTAAAAGATATAAATAAAAATAAGGCAGATGAATTAATAAGAAAAATTGTTTCAATGTCAAAGAAACTTCCCCCAAATGAGGATTATCATGGAATTGCACAGGGGCCATTCAAGTATAAGGTAAAATTTGATTATGATAAGAACATAATGGACGTTGACGAGTCAGATTTGCTTGAAAAAGCAATCAACAAGGCACTGGAAACTTCAAAAAGAGTTGCTGGAAACCTTGAAGTGGGGCATTTGAAGTCTCATTTGGTTTCTTCCACTGGTGCGGAAGTAAAAGAGGGCTCTTCTAATTTATATTTTTCAATAAGGGCATTCAATGAAAAGGAGGAGTCAGGGCATATGACCTGCTGTTCAAATACATTGAAAAAATTTAATCTTGAAAAGACTGCAGAAAGGGCGGCGGAGATTGCAAAGCTTGCAAAGAACCCAGTTGAGGCAAAGGCAGGAAAATTTCCAGTTATTTTTTCACACATGGCTTTTGCTCCCTTATTGAATAATATTTCTGAGGCAGCCTCGGTTTATAGTGTTGAATCTGGCCTTTCATTTCTTCAGCAGTTGAATAAAAAATATGGAAACTTTACTTTAGAAGATGATGCGACATTGCCCGAAGGTTTTAATTCAACATCTTTTGATGATGAGGGAGTTCCAACTAAAAAAACTACAATAATTGACAAGGGGGTTTTAAAGACTTACTTGCATAATACCTCGACAGCAAAGAAATACAAGACAGAAACAACAGCAAATGCTGGTTTGATATCCCCAAGATCATTTAATGTTGTGTTTGACTGCAAAAAAGGAGATATATTTGATGTAAAGGAAGGAATTTACATAACAAATGTTTGGTATACAAGATTCCAGAATTATTCAAACGGTGATTTTTCAACAATACCAAGAGACGGAGCATTTCTTATAAAAAATGGGGAGATAGTTAAGTCATTGAAAGGTATGAGGATAAGTGATAACATGCTCAGCATACTTAAGAATATTCAGTGCTGCAATAAAAAAGTTATTCAGATTAAGTCATGGGAGGCTGAAATTCCAACATTCACCCCAGAAGTTTTGGTTAATGATGTTAATATAACAAAACCTGCGCACTAATTAATTCTTTTAATTCATCTTTATTATTGATATATCTATTGCAGATTTCAATTATTCCTTCTTCGGAATGAATTTCATCAATGCCTTTAAATAAAATATTTGCACCACTTATAATATTTAATACATAAGGATTCTCTGAAACATAATTATCCAGTTTTCTTCTCGGAATTATTCTTGCACCCTGAATGCAATCATCAATTTTATCTGCCAGTGATTTAAACTGCTCATCTGCTTCTTGAATATTTTTGCATCGCATCGAATGAAGAATAAATTTGTTGCACTGAAATGCTGGAAAGAAATGCATTCCCCCGAATGAATCTGAAATATTCCCATAAGGGCTTCTGACATCTGTCCTGAAACCAACCACATACTTTCCCATTGTTCTCCCATATGTTATTTCAACAGCAACTCCCTCATCAATTGGTTCATCAAGGTTGGAAACTATAATATCACTCCTTGGAATGAAGAAACCAACATCAAGAAAATAGATTATGTTTTTGATTGCAGAAGAAATCTCTTCAGGAGATAATTTTTCATTCAAGAATTTTTCCAGATTTCCAAATTCAAAGCCGTCTTTCTGAGGCAGGTCAGTCAGATAACCTCTTTCTTCAAGCAGGTTTGCCAGATTTATGTTGAAAAAAGTTTCTCTTCCTGAGAATAATGCAGCAGCAGTGTATATCCTTATTTTTTCTTGCATGAATAAGGGAATCTTATCTTTTTAATAAGAAAATCTGAACATTAATCTGCACATTGTATTATATTCTTTCTAAAATAAGGTTTGATTTTTAATTATGCTTATTAATAAATCAAACACACTAAAAACTAAATGAAGGGGGTTTTACAATGAATGTTGTATTTGGGGGAACTAATATTAATGCTACTGTTATTGAAAAAATAAAAAAGGGGGAAATAATTGATTCTTCTGAATTATCCCCAGAATCTATATCTGCAGGTTATGCAAGAGTAAGCAGAGATTCTAGAAGTGTAACTGAATTAAGGGAATCCTCTTCAAGAGAAGTTGCCAATGCAAGAAAATCTAATGAAATAATCTTCTTTGATATGGGACACCATTCAATTGCGGAACATGCATATTTTAATTTTGATGTTTTAGGAATATCAAGATTGGCAATTGAAGCATTAGAATCCCACAGGCTTGCTGGTTATACAGAAAAATCACAGAGGTATATAACTCTGAAGGGAGACTATGTAACCCCCTTGGAACTATCTAGTTTGCCAAAAGACATGCCTGACCAATTTCACAGATTAGTAAAAAAACAAAATAAATTATATTATGAAGCACTTCCTATACTGATTGAATTTCAAAGACAAGCTAATCCAGAATTAGCAAAAGAAGCAGATAGAAAAAAAGATGAAGGGATTAAAGACAGACTTAACAGGGAAAAGAACACCTTAGAAAGTTGGGCAAAGGAGGATGCAAGATATGTATTAAGTATGGCTACTGAAGGGCAACTTGGTTTTTCTGTGAATGCAAGGGAATTAGAATATATTATTAGGGAGTTTAAATTTCATCCTTTGGCAGAAGTTAGGGGGATGGGAGAAAGGTTTTATGAAATAGCATCAGGGGTAGCACCTTCTTTGATAATTTTAAGTGATGCAGAATCTTTTGAGAAAAGATTTGGCAGACCACTTGAAGAAAAATTTATGAAGGAATTTGATCAAGTTTTATCTGAGGAATGTAAAAAGGTTATACAACCCAAAAATATTCAATCCAGGAACGGAGAAGTTGAGCTGATTTCTTATACAAGAGATGGTGATAGAAAAATATTAACGGCTTTGTTGAAAAAAGGTTTAGAAAAATCAGGAATTAGCATTGGTTACAGAGATGCAGAAACTTATGCCTCAAATTTAACATCTAATCAGGAAGAAGGAAGGAAATTCTTACTGAATATATTTAAAGATTTAACAGAATTTGATAGGTTACCAAGGGAATTTGAATTGTCTACACTTACATATAGAATTGTAACAAGTGCAACCAATTTTGCACAGTTAAAAAGACACAGAATGATGACTTTACTTCCTGGATTTTATGATCCAAATTTAGGTTATACCATTCCTAATTCTGTAATTGAAGTTGGTTTTGATAAGAAATATATAGATGAAATGAACAGGGCTTCTGAATTATTTAATGAGATTAAAAAATACAACCCTCATTTAGCTCCTTATGCATTAACAAATGCTCATAGAAGAGAGAATATAGTTAAAATGAGTGTTAGAGAATTATATGCTTTTTCAAGATTAAGATGTGATAAACATGCTCAATGGGATGTTAGGAATAATGCAAATAAGATGGTTGAATTAGTAAAAGAGGTTAATCCTTTAACTGCAATGTTTTTGGGAGGAAAACATGAATTTTCTGAAATAAGAAGGAAATTATATGAAAAATGAGTGAAGGTAAATTTATTGTATTTTATGGAATAAACATATTAGGCAAAACAACACAATCAGGGATAATTTCAAGACAGATTGCACTTGAAAATTCTGTAAGGGTACACAGAATAAAATATCCCATTTATAATCTAGACCCAACAGGTTCTGAAATAAATGATTATTTAAGAAATGAAAATCCAAAAGAATTGACCCCCCACCAGCATCAGGAATTGCAATTACAAAACAGGTTTGATTATCAACCAATTTTATTTGAAACACTAAATTCTGGAATTTGGGTTTTAGCAGAGGATTATACTTTGACAGGAATTGCATGGGGTATTGCTACAGGTGTTGATGAGAATTTTTTAAGAAAGAAAACTAATTCTTTAATGGAAGAGGATTTTGGAATCTTGTTTGATGGTGAGCAGTTTAACCATAGGGAAGAAAGCCACAAGTATGAAACAAATTATAATTTAACAAAAAAGTGTAGAGAAATTCATTTAAGATTAGCAGAAGAGTTTGGAATTCCTGTTATAAATGCAAATCAGGAAAAAGAAAAAGTAACAAAAGATATCTTAAATATTTTAAAGGAATGGGGATTAATGAAATGATAATAGGAATAACAGGCTCATATGCATCAGGAAAAGATACTGTTGCGAGTATATTGCAAGAAAAAGGTTTTATCCATTATTCTTTATCAGATATTTTAAGAGAAGAGTTGAAGAAAAAAAGAAAGGAAATAACAAGGGAGAATCTGATCAGTTTAGGAAATGAATTAAGGGAAAAATATGGGGCTTCTGCTTTGGCAGATAAAATAATTAAAAAATTAGAGGGCAATAAAAATTATGTTATAACATCAGTGAGAAATCCGAAGGAAATAGAAATATTATCAACAAAAGAAAATTTTCATCTTGTAAATATAATTTCTCCTGTAAGAACAAGATATAAACGTTTCCTAAATAGAATTAAAGAAAGAGGAGAAAAAGATGCAGAATCATTCAGGGAATTCATGAGGAACGAAAAACTGGAGAATTCAAAGGATGAGACAAAGCAGCAACTAAATGTATGCGAAAAACTTGCAAAAATTAAATTGATTAACAATTCATCACTTGAAAAACTTAAGGAAAAAGTAAACAGGTTGGTTGGTGACCTTGAAAAAAAAGAAGTTAAAGACTATATAAGACCCTCATGGGATGAATATTTTCTTAAATTGTGTGATGTTGTTGGTACAAGGGGAACCTGTGATCGAGGGAGGGCTGGTTGTGTTATAGTAAAAAACAAAAGAATAGTAGCTACAGGTTATGTTGGTTCTCCTGTTGGAATAGAACATTGTGATGAAGTTGGTCATCAGATGAAATCAACAATACATGAAGATGGTTCAGTATCAAAGCATTGTGTCAGGACTGCACATGCAGAACAAAATGCTATTTGCCTTGCAGCAAGGTATGGAATTTCCATTGAAGGCTCCACACTGTATTGCAAAATGACCCCCTGTTATGTTTGTGCAAAGATGATTATTAATGTAGGAATAAATAGGGTGGTGTGCCTTAGAGATTATCATGCAAGCGAAGATTCAAAAAAAATATTCAAGGAAGCAGGAATAAAGCTGGAAATAATAGAAAAGACAACTGAGCAATACAAGAATCAATAAAAAATGGAAACAGATATTTTAAAGCCTGGTATACTGACAGATAAACAAATTACAGATTTGATAAATACAGGAAAAATTAAATCAACATCATCAATAAATCATAAATCTCAGATTCAACCAAATACCTTGGATTTAACTTTGTCTTCTCATGCTTATAAATTAAGATCAAGTTTTACTCCAACAAGAAAAGAAAAAATTGAGGATATATTATCAAAATATGCAGCTTATGAATTTAATTTATCAAGTAAATCTGGGGGAGTTTTGGAAAAAGGAATAACTTATCTTATTCCTTTAAGGGAATGTACAGAATTGCCAGATAATGTTTGGGCTCATGCTAATCCAAAAAGTTCAATAGGAAGAGTAGATGTTCTTGTTAGATTAATTTCAGAAGGAAATCCTTTCTTTGATGAATTGCCATTAGGATACAATGGAAAATTATATCTGGAAGTAACCCCTTTATCCTTTCCGCTAAGATTAAGAGAGGGGGATTCTTTAAATCAGATAAGATTTATTAATGGAAAACCCGTTTTGGATATTGAACAATTGAATAATTTATATATAACAAGATTATCTAATGGATTCTCTTTATTATATGATTCAAAGAGAAATCCAGTGAAAGTGCCTTCTATAAATAATGGTGGTTTATTATTGACTTCAGAATTAAGCAGCGGAACATTGGTGTATAAATCTAAAAAGAATACAACTGAGATAGATATTAGAAGAAGGGATTATGATCCTGAGGATTTTTTTGAAATAATAAAAATAAAAGATGATGAGTATATAGTAAACCAAGACGAATTTATATTAATTCCTGGAAAAGAGTTTATCTCTGTTCCACAACAGGATGTTTGTGCTGAGATAATAGCAATAAATTTGCAGATAGGCTCATTCAGGTCGCATTATGCTGGATTTTTTGATTCTGGATTTGGTTGTGAATCTAATGAGGAAAGTTTGTTAAAAGGAAATCAGCCAACCCTTGAAATAAAAGTTTTTGATGTTCCATTCAGAATAAAAGATGCTCAATCAATTTGTAATCTAAGATTTTATTGGAATTGTGGAGGGGTGTCGGTGCCTTATGGAAATGAAAGGGGTTCAAATTATCAAGAGCAGAAAGGAGCAAAATTACCCAAGTTCTTTAAAACATAATTTAAATCACAATAATCTTTATATACTAAAACAGCAAAAATATACCACATCTTGTATGATTAACAAAAAATAAATACAACCCATTGTATTAACTCGAAAGTGATATGCCCCTACTGCTCACATCCGGAAACAAAAGTCTTGGACTCGAGAGAGTCTGAAGATATGGTAAGAAGGAGACGTGAATGCCTCAAGTGTGAAAAAAGATTTACGACATATGAAAGGGTTGAAATTGATTTAACTGTAATAAAAAAAGACGGAAGAAGGGAGCAATTTAGCAGGGAAAAACTGAAAACTGGAATAATTAAAGCAACGCAGAAAAGGCCAATAGAAACAGAAAAGATAGAAAACACTGTAAATGAAATTGAACAGGAGCTAAGGAATTTAAAATCACATGAAATTCCATCAAAAAAAATAGGTGATAAGGTAATGAAAAAACTAAAAGATTTGGATAATATTTCTTACATAAGGTTTGCTTCTGTCTACAAGGATTTTAGGGATATAGATGATTTGGTGGAGGTGTTGAAAAAATAAAATGGAGCAATTGACACAATTAAAACTATCAGAAAACCAGATAAAAGTTATCAGGGATAAATACCTAAAGGATTCACCAACTATAGAGCACTGGTTAAAATTAATATGTAATAATATTGCTCTGGCGGATCTTCTTTACTCTAAAAAAGTTTCAGAGCTTGAAATATTCAAGGGCGTTCAGTATGAAAGAATTGACTATGATTTCAACAAAAAATTATTCAGGTTTTTCTTGCTTCATAAAAATATAATCAACCATAATGAAATACATAATAATTTTAAGAAATTCATAAGCAATCTGGATGAAATATCAATGAAGAATCATGAATTAATTTCAGAAACAGAAGAGAAATTTTATAAAATGTTATCTAGTTTTGAATTCCTGCCAAATTCTCCTACCTTGATGAATGCAGGAAGGGACTTGCAGCAGTTATCTGCTTGTTATGTTCTGCCTGTTGGAGATTCGATAGATGAGATTTACAGTTCTGTTAAAAATACCGCATTGATTCATCAGTCTGGTGGAGGAACAGGCTTTTCATTTTCAAACTTAAGGCCTTTAGGTGACAAGGTCAAATCAACAAAAGGGATTGCATCAGGTCCGTTGACTTTCATGCAGATTTTTGACAAGTCCACAGATGTTGTTAAGCAGGGAGGACAGCGTCGTGGAGCTAACATGGGAATATTGCATTACACTCATCCGGATATTCTTGGATTTATAGATATGAAAAAGACCCCAGGAGTTATGGAGAATTTCAATGTTTCAGTGACTGTTGATGATAAATTTATGTATGCAGTAAAAAATAACGAGGATTATGATTTGATAAATCCAAAGGGCAAGAAACCAGTTGGAAAATTAAACGCAAGGGAAGTTTGGGACAAATTAGTTAAGGGTGCATGGGAAACAGGAGATCCTGGAATTATTTTTATTGACAGAATGAACAACACAGACAGTAATCCAACGCCGCATCTTGGTCAGATAGAGTCAACAAATCCCTGTGTAACGGGAGATTCATTAATATCAACAGAGAAAGGATTGATAAGAATGGAAAAATTAGTTGAAAATTATTCTGATGGAGGAATTAGAATTGCTACGGACAGAAGAATTCCAATAGAGATAAAACAAAGGAATGGAATTGTAATGCTGATGGAGCAATCTCAGGAATTAATTAATTTTGATATTATTACTAAATCTTTTACAACAGGTATTAAAGATGTTTATAAATTAAAAACAAATTCAGGATATGAATTAGAGTGTACTGGGGATCATAAACTGTTCACAAATGAAGGTTGGGTAAAACTAAATGATTTAAATTCTAATAAACACACAGTATTTATTCAAGCAGGAGAAGGAAAATTCAATGAGATTTATGATTTACCCTTTGAAGTTAAAAATGAGTTTTTAGGAAAGAATGGAATAAAATATTCTTTAAATTTACCAAATAAATGGACTAAGGAATTGGGTCAGATAATTGGATGGTTAGTTGGAGATGGGTGGTTAAGAGAGGATAAAAATTGCAGAGTTGGATTTACATTTGGTAATAAAGACATTGAGGTTATGAATTATTTAAAACCAATAATAAATAATTATTATGGAAGAAATATTAATGAATTAGAAAGAGAAAATGGAGTTTACCATTTATCTTACCATAGTAAATATTTTGTAGAATTTTTTAAGAATTTAGGAGTAAAAACATCTAAAGCTGCAGAAAAAGTTGTTCCAGAAAGTATTTTTACATCCCCTAAAGAATCTGTCATAGGTTTTCTGCAAGGATTATTTACAGCAGATGGAACTGTAAGTTGTCTTAGTGGAAGTCATTATTATGTAAGATTAACCTCAAAATCAGAGAAATTACTAAAACAAGTCCAATTAATTTTATTAAATTTAGGAATAAAGTCTAAAATTTATAATAGGCATAGAAAACCAAGAAATAATTTTAGTTACACTGATATAAAAGGAAATTATAAAACTTACAAAGATGATGGAAAATGCTTTGAATTAAATATAGCAAGAATATGTGTAATTAAATTTTTGAATTTAATAGGATTTTTATGTGATAGACATAAAGATAAAACAAAATTATTTTATAAAAAAAATCTTTACAAAAATATCTTCGAGGAAAAAATAAATGAAATAATTTTTGTTGGTAAAAAAAGAGTTTATGATTTAACTGAACCGAGAACTCTAAGTTTTATAACTAATGGACTGTTATCTCTAGATTGCGGTGAACAGCCTCTATTGCCATACGAACCATGTAACTTGGGATCAATTAATCTTGCAAAATTTGTAAATGAAGATTGGTCAGACATTGATTATGGTAAATTAAAAGAAATTATTTTCACTTCAACGCATTTTCTTGATAATGTGATTGATGTCAATAATTATCCAATACAGGAAATAGAATATGTGGCTAAATTAACGAGAAGAATTGGATTGGGGGTTATGGGCTGGGCAGAAACATTGGCAATGTTGGATATTCCTTACAATTCAGAAAAGGCATTAAGAAAAGGAGAAGAAATCATGAAATTCATCAATGATAAATGTCTTGAAGCTTCTGAAAAATTAGCTGAAGAAAGGGGGGTATTTCCGGCATTCAGGAATTCAATATATGACAAGGAAGGAAGAAATTTCAGATACGAATTTTATCCCAGAAATTCTGCAAGAACAACAATTGCACCAACAGGGACGATAGCAATAACAGCCGGATTGCAGGGTTCAGGAATAGAGCCTTTCTTTGCAATTGTATACATAAGATACAATGCAGCTGGAATAGATGCGCTGAAAAGAGGAGAAACGCCGGCAGAAAAAGATACTTTCTTTGAGGTAAATCCTTTGTTTGAAAAAGTTGCAAGACAAAATAATTATTTTAATATGGACAGGAAAGAATTATATCAAAAAATAAATGACAACCACAAGTCTTTGATTGGATTAAGGGAGATTCCTGAGAATTTCCAGAAAAGATTCCTGACCTCCCATGATTTGACTCCAAGAGAGCATATTTTTATGCAGTGTGCTTTTCAGAAATATGTCAACAATGCAGTGTCAAAAACAGTTAACATGAAAAATGAAGCAACTGTGAGCGAGGTTGAAGAGGTTTACCGGCTAGCTTATGAAAATGGAGCTAAAGGCGTGACAGTTTACAGGGATGGTTCAAAGCAGTTCCAGATATTAAATATTGGAAAAAAGAAAGAAAAGAAAAAAGACCTTCCGGAATTTGCTGATTATATGGAGATAAATACAGGTCAAGGTCCGATACATCTTCATATAAATTACAATGAGGATGGCCCTACAAAAGTGTTTGCTAATCTTTCTCCTGCAGGAACAGAAATTTCAGGATTAACAACAGCATTGGCAATAGTTCTTTCAAAATATTTCGGGCTTGGAGGGGATCCTGTTAGAATACTGAAACATCTTAATTCAGTAAAGTCAGAAAAGCCTTATGGTTTTGGTAAGAACAGAATAGATTCAATACCCCACGCAATTTCTGTTGCATTGAGAAGACATTTGACAAAAACCGGAAAAATAAAGACGCTGGAGAATATATCTAATGACAAGGAACAGACTAAACTGGTTGATACTCCGGAGAATGGAGATAAAGTTTATTGTCCAAAGTGTTTTAGTTCCAATGTAGGCTTTGTTTCTGGTTGTACTGAACCAACATGCTTTGATTGTGGATATTCAAAGTGCAGTTAATATGGAAAAAGGACTGATTCATGTTTATACAGGAGAAGGCAAGGGAAAAACTTCTGCTGGTATGGGTTTGTTAGTTAGGGCACTTGGAAGGGGTTTAAGTGTGAAAATAATTCAGTTATTCAAAAGGAATACTGGAGAGCAATTCTTTTTTGAAAATTCTGGTTTTAATTATTCTCAGTTCAAGCCATTGCACCCTTTTTTCAAGACATATAATCAGGATGAATTGCAAAGCCTAAAAAAAGAATTTATGGAATTCTGGAATGAGATTACAAATGATTTGAATTATGATGTTATTTTGATTGATGAAATAGGTCCTGGAATTGCATGGGGAGTCATTGATGAATCTCTTGTTTTTGATTTGATAGGAAGAAAGCCGGAAAAAACAGAGCTGGTATTGACTGGAAGGGACATGCCTTTGTCAATAATAGAAAAGGCGAATTATGTTTCAGAGATAAACAAGATAAAGCACCCTTATGATGATGGTGTCTTGGCTAGAAAAGGAATAGAATATTAATTTCTTTAAAGTGGTTACATATAGTAAGTTTTATATAATAATTTGATGTTATGCTGATATGATAATTTGGATATTTGGAATACTGGATTTGCTTGCATTATTTACTTTAGTGATTACACATTATGGATGGATTATTTCACCTATTCTTATATTATTGATGTTCCTTTACCTGGTTGCAAAAGGATTGATATTCTTCGGGGAATTGTTGAGCATGATGGATCTGCTTGTTGCATTCTATTTTGTTTTGTTTGTGTTTGGAGTAAGATTTGATTTATTATTCTATTTTGGAGCTATCTTGTTGTTGTATAAATCAATTATGAGCTTTTCGCATTAGAAAGTTTTAAATAATAATATTATTAAATTTTTTTAAGGGGGCGATAAATTTGGTTAAAGAAATAAATTCAGATAATTTTAAGGAAGAAATATCAAAGGGAAAATCAATGGTCGACTTTTGGGCATCCTGGTGCGGACCATGCAGAATGCTGGCTCCAATATTTGAGGAATTGTCAAAGGAAGTAAAAAATGTGAACTTTTTCAAGTTAAATGTTGATGAAAATTCAGATGTAGCTCAGCAATATGAAGTTCAGGGAATTCCAACATTGATTTTATTCCAAAATGGAAAGGAAATAAAAAGAATTGTTGGTGTTAAGTCAAAAGAGGAATTGAAACAAGACTTAAAATGAAAATTACAAAAAAATCTTTAATAGAGGAAATTGCTCAGGATCCAAAGAAAGCAGAAATACTGATAGATGCTGGATTGCATTGTATTGGCTGCATGGCTTCACACTTTGAAAACATTGGGCAGGGATTGAAGGTTCACGGTTTCTCAGACAAGGAAATAAAGGATATAATTGATGAACTTAACAAAGTTTAAAAATCAGGCAATCATATCTCTTTAATGCCTTTCAGCAAGTCAACTCTTAAGCAAAGGGAAAATTTCTATAAAAATAAATTTAACATAAAAAAAGTCAGGGAATTCCTCCCTATTCAACCGCAGTTTTTTGCGATTGACGCTGGAACTGAAACAAAAATAGCAAAGAACAAGAAAGATATTGGAAAGCTTTTGATTCTTAAGCCAAATATTTCTTATGAGGAATTAAGGGAAAAATTAATAGAACATCTTCCTGAGGATGTATATTATGACAGGAATATTTACAAAAACCCGGAAAATTGCCCAAGCAATTTCAAGTTCAGCGAGGCATTTCATTCAGACAATTTCTTGGGGCAGGAATTGGCATTTGATATAGACCCAGAAAATATAATAAAGTCAAGATCAATATGGTCATTCAATAAGGATTTGATAATAAAAGCTTCAGAAATAACATTGGAATTTTACAATGAATTAAAAAGGAATTTTAATAATGTAAGGATAGTTTATTCAGGAAGGGGGTTTCATCTGCATGTGTTTGACAAGGGAGTGTATAATTTCAGGATGTCAGAGAGGGGAAAATTAAACAACAGGTTTCTTAAATATAAGATAGACCCTTGGGTTAGTTACGGAAAAATAAGACTGATGAGGCTTCCTTATTCATTGAATTCTTTATGCTCAAGAATATGCACTCCTCTTTCTGTAAAAGAACTGGAAAATTTCAATCCAGATTATAAGAAATATCTAATATAATAGAAATTTTTATAAAGACAAATGTCTTAATAATAAAAAGACAAATGTCTTAATCTAAGCATGCTTTTACAAAACCAAAAAATAATGGAGCGGGTTTTTCAAGGCTTGATTTCAATTCAGGATGAGATTGTGTTGCAACAAAGAATTTATGGTTTGGAATCTCGATGAATTCAACAAAAATTCCATCTTCAGACAATCCAGATAAAGATAATCCATTATCTTCAAGAATCTTGTGATATTCTGGATTTACCTCATAATGATGCCTGTGTCTCTCAAACACTTCTTTGTTTTTGTATAAATCATAAACTTTGGAGTTTTCTTTTAGGACTGCCTTGTAACTTCCAAGCCTCATTGTTTTTCCTTTTCCTAATTTGCTTTCATGGCCTTCAATGATGTCAATTATGGGTATTTCAGTATCTTGATCAATCTCAGTTGAGTTTGCGCTGATTAATTTGCATACATTCCTTGCATATTCAATGATAGACAATTGCAGACCGTAGCACAATCCAAGAAATGGAATATTTTTTTCTCTTGCATATTTAATAACTTTTATTTTTCCTTCAGCACCCCTCAATCCAAATCCGCCGGGAACTATAACCCCTTTAACATCTTCCATTTCTTTTTCAGGATTTTCAAGATTAGTTGTCTCAATCCATTTCAGTTTTATATTGACATTAAGATTTGCAGAGCAGTGGTGCAATGATTCAATTATGCTTGCATAAGAATCCTCAAGTCTTGTGTACTTTCCGCAGATTGCAATTGTTATATTTTTATTGTCAACCCTGTTTATATTGTTGACCAGATTTCTCCAATTTTCAATTGTGGGTATATAATCTGTGTTTAACCTGCTGTTTATTCTTTCAACAATTCCCTGTGACTCAAAAATTAATGGAATTTTATACACATTATCAACATCAACACCGCACAGGACATCCTTTTCAGACAAACCGCAGAACAGGGATATTTTTTCTTTTATTTTGTCATCTATGTAATCCTTGCATCTTGCTATAATTATATCCGGTTCAATGCCCCTTTGATTAAGCAGCCTGATGCTCTGCTGTGTTGGTTTTGTTTTTGGCTCCTTGACGCTCTTTGGAATTGGGACATAAGTAAGATGAATAAAAAGGAAATTCTCCTTTCCAATCTTCCTTCTAAGCTGTCTTAAGGCTTCAATGAACAGCTCATTCTCCATGTCTCCTACGGTTCCTCCGACTTCTATTAATACAATGTCAGGATTTTCTTTTTCAACTAAATGAAATATTTTCTCTTTGATCTCATCAGTTGCATGCGGAATTAATTGGACAGTTTTTCCGAGAAACTTGCCTTCTCTCTCCTTTTCCAGCAAAGAGTGAAATATCTTTCCCATTGTGATGTTCCATTCAAATTTGCATGTTACATTGAGAAATCTTTCATAATGCCCAAAATCCATGTCAACTTCCCCCCCGTCATCAAGAACAAAAACCTCTCCATGCTCAATTGGATTCATGGTTCCAGGATCATAATTGAGGTAGCCGTCCATTTTTATTGGCAGAACTTTTCTTCCATTGGAAATTAGTTTCCCTATTGAAGCGGCAGCTACACCTTTGCCTAGGCCAGACAGAACTCCTCCGGTAAATATGATATATTTTATTTGGGACACAAATGAAAAATCATTTTTTATTTATAAAAACTCATTTGCTGAAGAATATATATTGCAACGATAATTTTATTAAGGATATTTTTTGAACAGATTTATGAAAATATTTATTCAAACTTTTGGATGCCAGGCAAACATACATGATTCTGAGATAATGGCAGGATTGCTTATGGAAAAAGGGCATAAAATAATGAATAATGAGAAAAATGCAGATATTATAATATTGAATTCATGCTCAGTNAAGAATTCAACTCAGTCAAGGGAATTTCAGTATATAAAAGATAATCAGGATAAGAACCTGTTTGTTGGTGGTTGTTTAACTAAAACAGTTGATTTGAGAGAAAAATTTCCAAATATTAAGGCGGTGTTTGATACAAATTCAATAACAAAAATAAATGATATAATAGAGGCAGAAAAGGACACTTTTTCAAAAACAAAAGAAACTAAATTAAATTTGCCTGTAATAAGAAAAAATAAAAATACTGCAATAATTGTCATTCAGGAGGGCTGCACAAATAATTGTTCTTTCTGTGCAACTAAATTAGCAAGGGGTGCATTAAATTCTTATAGAATAGGAGATATAAAGATAGAATTGCAGAAAGCTGTTGATGGTGGATGCAGAACAATTTATCTTACTGGACAGGATACTGGAGCTTATGGACTTGATATCAAGACTTCTTTGCCTGATTTGATGAATGAGCTGATAACAATAGAAGGGGATTATAAGATAAGGATTGGAATGATGAATCCATGGCATGCAAAAAGAATCATGAATGATTTGATTGAAATTTATCATTCAGATAAGATAATGAAATTTCTTCACATTCCTGTGCAGTCAGGAAGCGAGGAAGTATTGAAGCACATGTTTAGGATTCATACTGTGAAAAATTTTAGGGAGATAGTTTCTGAATTCAGAAATGAATTTTCAAATATTACAATATCAACAGATATAATTGTTGGTTATCCTACAGAAACCGAGGAAGATTTTCAGAAAACTCTGGATTTGATGAATGAAATAAAACCGGAAGTAATGAACATATCAAAATATTCATCAAGGTCTGGAACAAGGGCTTCTAAATTAAAACAATTAAATTCTGAAATCATAAAAGACAGGTCAGTAAGATTGACAGAGTTATATAAAAAAAATAAAGAAATTAAACCTTAACTTTTGCTAAAGGGGTCATTTCTTTCCATGCAGTTGCAAAGAAATTATCCAGTGTGCTTGCGAAGTAAGGTGTGGTTACCCAGACACCGATGTCATATGTTGGATGTACTTTATCATCATCCATTACCATGAACATCACTTGTTTTCCGTCAACTATCATAAATCTTCCTGCTAATTTGTTGTTGTTGACNGATTTTACTTCTGCAATTTTGCTGAGATCTCTTGCAACATCCATGCATTCCTTGTTGATTGGAGCGACAATCTTGATGTTAACGCCTTTTCTTTTTAATTTCTCTAGCGTTGATTTAAAAAATTCAATTTTTCTTATTAATCCTTTGCTTGTTGTCATGATGGAAACATTTTTTTCAGCGCCTTTCAACAGAGTTTCTATGTGGGAATACATATTATGCCTTCCTCTTATTGCTCCAGACAAATCAGTAGGTTCAATGAACTCAATGCCCTGTTTATGAAGTAAATTTAATTCGTCAAGCAAGTCTCCACCCCTTAGATTATCAAGTCTCTTTGCTTTTTCTTTTGCTTCTTCATGAACTAATTTTTTTACTCTCTCAACAACTTCTCTTGGTTCTACAGCTATGTANTTGATTGGCTTNCCAAGTTTCATAACTACNAAGCCTTTNTTTTCCAGTGATTCAAGAATATCATANGCTCTTGATCTTGGTACATTACCAATGTCAGATAATTCACCTGCAGTTGAAACGCCACGAGAAAGCAGTGCAGTCCAAATTTTAACCTCATATAAATTTAAACCAAAATATTGTCTTAGCTTGCTTAAAAATTCCTCTTTCACAATCATTATTTAACCCCCTGGGTGCAATCACCCCTCTTTTTATTTTAATATTTCAGTAATAATCACTTATTACTTGTTAATAGGTAACTGTCTTCATATTTAAATATTGCTATTCTAAAGTGTAACAATTATGTAGTGTAACTTTATTCAGATTGCTTTTCTGTTATCTCGGATAAATTATTTATTTTATTAAGACAAATACCAAAATTTGGATCAACAACCCCCGTCTCTTTTTGTTCTAAAAAATAAGAAGCCATCCTCCAGTATTCAATACTTCCTTTTTCAAAATCAAAAACATTGGGATTTGAATTATATAATTTTTCCCATTCAAGATAATATTTTGCTCTTTCACCTTCATCCATTCTGGAAAAAGAATTAACAGGCATTATAAATCTTACTT
>C687J35174_10003739_pt1 | contig 20737 bp, 20 predicted proteins | sample RifCSPhighO2_01_FD_35174 | JGI IMG/M metagenome (IMG submission 35174) | reverse complement strand
GCGACCGCGGCGGATTTGGCACGACGGGACTCGTTTAAATGTTTATGGCTGATCTGATTCTTTTTTTGATCTCTGGTTTCGGACTCGGGCTTTTTATTGTTAATTTTTTAGATCCTTCGTCTAAACTCTCCAAATCAGAACGGTTTATCGGGGCGCTTGTGATGGGGTTTTTAGTCCAGGGATTCGAAATATTAATTTTGGCGTTGGCGACAAGAAGCTTGCCGGCTTCAAGCTACATTTCTCTTTTAATAAATTTATTTTTTGTTTTTAAATATCGAAGCGAAATAAAAGAGTATTGGGAAAGTATCCGCAACTATTTTGTTTCACGCGCATTTCTTTCCTGGAACTTTTTCGCGATAGCCATCCTGTTCATTTTATTTTTAGGAGTAATTTTTCAAGTCCTAATTATTGATGAAAGAGGTTATCCATTGGCAACTTTAATAGGATGGGGCGATATTGCTTATCATCTCGACATGATCGCGCATTTGGCGTGGTCCGATCCTTTTGTTCTTGACCAACCGATAGCAAACGGAGCTCCGCTTACTTATTCTTTCTTGATAAATTTCCTTAGCGCGATTTTACTTCGCTTGGGGCTTAATTTGTTTTTTTCCTGGTATATACCAACTTTAATTTTTTCAATTGCTCTTTTTTTCGGTTTGTATGGTTTGGGCAAAAGATTTTTTTCAAGCAGAACTTGGGCAACAGTCCTTTTAGTTTTGGTTTTATTCGGCGGAGGGCTTGGATTCTTTTATTTTTATCAGGATCTAAAATCCGCTTATGACATTGATGGGTGGCAAGGCGTAAAAATGGTTTTAGGCGATCCTCCGCACCAGTATACGCATATGGATATGCGCACTGGCGGAAAGCCCGCGAGCGCGGACAGCCCTTTAAATATTGTGTGGATCACGCCTGTCATTTCATTTTTTTCGCATCAAAGATCATTTGTGCTTGGAGCATCTTTACTGATTTTTCTCTTATTGGGGTGGGCGGTTTACGAAGAATCCGAATTTAGCCACGAGCGGCGTTATTTTGTGCGTTGGATTCCTTTGTTGGGACTCCTTCCTTTTATTCATGCGCATACTTTTATCGCCGCTGGAATTATTTTTGTGGCACTAGGGGCGAGAAAAATTCTATTTGGCGAGAATTTCAAATGGTGGGTTATTGGCGCAAGCTTTGCCGCTCTTCTCGCTTTGCCCCAGCTTTTACTCATATTCCAGCCCAAATTGGTTGGATTTGAATCAAGTGCCGGCATGTTTAAGCCATGGTGGGGCTGGATGACATGCCAACATTCCATTTCCTGGTTAAGCTGCGATCCTGATACAAAGGGCACTGACACCAGCGCGATATGGTTTTGGACGAAAAATTTCGGAATAATTTTCTGGGCCTGGCTTTTAACCATGCCGTTCTTCATATTTATCAAATCATCAAAATTTATTCGCGCTTTAATTCCCGCAAGTCTGTTTTTGTTTATAATTCCAAATCTCATTCTTTTTCAGCCATGGGAATTTGATAATAACAAAGTTATTTTTTATTGGTGGCTTTTGGCTCTTATTATTATTATAACTGTTTTGATAAAGATACCCTGGCGTTTTCCAAGGTTTCTGGCTCTTGCTGTCCTCTTAGTTTTAGGAACCTTGGCTGGTTTTGTGGATGTGAGCTCTCGCGTTCGTCAAACAGTGAACGCTTTTCTTAATGAACAAGTCGCTGACCACGCGGGATATTACGGCGAATCGGAAATCGTGGCAGCTTCTTGGATAAAAGCCAATACGGAACCGAACGACGCATTTTTATCAAGCGACGGAGCGAGCAATTTCATACCAATGCTAACAGGTCGCCCGATCTTTCTTGGATTTCCCGGTTGGCTTTGGACTCAGGGAAATTCGCAGGCCATTTCCCAGCGGCAGGCAATTGCCAGACAATTTTTTCAGACAGCGAACCCTTCCATTCTTTGCTCGATGGGAGTGCGCTGGCTTATGTGGGAAATGCCCTTACACAATACATATCCGGATTCAATAAATGCGAACCTTAATCAATTGGGTAAAACCAGCTTTACTCAGAATACGCCTTACGGCCAAAGAAGCTTTATTCAATTATTTTGTCCGAACGGATAGGTTGATAGAATTTAATCAACTCGCTAGAATGCTTTAATAGAAGTATTTTGGAAAGAATAATAGCTGACGATGAAATTAAGACGGGCCTATAGTTCAGTGGCAGAACGGATCCATGGCATGGATCAGGCGGGGTTTCGATTACCCCTAGGTCCACTAATAGTAGTCAATTGGAACACAGGATATCTTTGTAACCGATTGGCACACAGATAGTCTAATGGGGGATTCAAAACTGCTTGGACGATTTGTTTGTCCTTGATAACGAGTTTTTGGAAGAAAGCATGCGCTAGAAGGATTTTAAGTTCGTATGGCGATTTTTGATATGCGCGATAGCAGTTATTCGCAAGCCCTATCGCTATTTCAATTGTTCGCACCACATCTTTTAATTCAAGTTCTACTTTCGCACCATTTTCCTTAATGCGCGTTTCTTCTGTTTCTAAAGCCTTCTTTTCTTGTTCATACTGTTCGTCTGTAAGCCCGCTATTCATATACAACTTAATAAGTCGCCTCTGCTGTTCTTTGAGTTTTGTCTCTTCATCGAGATACACCTTACGCATTTTTTGATAAATCTGTTCCTCTTGGGCAAAAAGTGAGCGAACTCTCTCGCGTATTTTTTCTACAAAAGCGTTAGGCAGTTGCACTTTTTTAAGAATCTTGGCAAATTGCTTTTCTAACTCATCTATATCAATACTTTCTTGCTGACATGCGATTCGCTGACTCCTCTGTGCTTTTTGACAGCTATAGAGACCATATTTTTTACTCGTTCCATTGCTATGAAAACCAGCAGTCCATCTGCTTCCGCATTCTCCGCAGTATGCGACCCCGCGCAAAATAAAAGCATGTTTTCTTTTTCTATCTGCGCCTACATTATGTGCTTCTAAGATTCCCTGCACCTTATCAAAAAGTCCTTTGCTGATGATTGCCTGATGTTTGCCGTTTGGATTCTCAACGCCATCCCACACCACCCATCCAATATAGGCCTTATTCTTCAGCATTTTATCAATAAAACTAAAATGCGGCTTTTTTCCAGTCCGAGAAGGAAATCCCTCTAGCCATAAAATATCTACAACTCCCCGAAGCGAATAATTACCAGTCGAATATAATTGAAACACTTTCTCAACCCAGACGGCTTCTTTTTGGTCTAATTCAATCCAAGCTCTATTTTTATCACCACTAATCACTTCACGCCTATTTCTATATCCGAACGGAGCACGCGTTGGATATACGCCTTCCTGTGCCTTTCTTTTCATACCCGCCAGAATTTTTTGTGCATCTTGGCGCGAGCGAAATTCTGCAAATCCAGCCAAAATCCATTCCATTAGCCACGTAGCAGGCGACCCTCCCTTTTCTATTGGCTCAATAGGCTCACTGACAGAAAGTATGCTTATACCAAGTTTTTCTAATTCTTGTTTGATTACATAATACTCCACCCCATTACGGGAAAAACGGCTTATATCGTAAACAATAACTGCTCTTATATCTTTATCTTTCCTGCAATGTTCGAGAAGCCGTTGAAATTCCGGACGGTCGCTTGTCCTCGCGCTTTCACCCGAATCGGTAAAAATGTTGTTTTCCTCCACCTCGTATCCCTCCTTTTTCGCGAAGTCTAGGCAACTCTCTTTTTGGGTTGGAATAGATAAGCCCTTTATTGCTTGCTTATCGGTCGAAACTCGAAGATATACTAGAGCCTTCATAATCTTCAGTTATTTATCTGAATAGCGGGGATGCTGGTTTGACCCTCCGTTCGGTAGATATCGCTTAGTGGTTGAAGATAATTATTTCTTCGGGAAGTATTAGCTTTCAAATAACTCGCTAAATAGTGCGTCCATAAGAAATCCCAATCTTTTTGTGGTGCTTCTTCTTCTCGATTTGTTGCAACATAAAGTTCGTATAATTGATACGCCTGCTTATTATCAAAAATTCTAAATTCAATGTTGTTGTTGTTTTTACCAAGCGAAATGGCAAATTGTTCTAATTCGGAGACGGTCGGGGCAATTTTTTTGATGAGTATATAACACTCTTGGATAAATTTATTTTTGACATCACTCTCTCTGACTTTTTGATTTATAATCTGATATTCGATTGGTGTTTTCGTTACCACGCAGCCATCATATACCGGAGGATTTTTTGACGATATGTTCGGCTCCTCTACAGAACTACGTCCATCAAAAATTATGGCAAGAATAATTATAAATATCAGTAATGTGCTTCCAATAAATATCTTTTTCCATACTTCAAGGACAGTTCTAGATAATGAATTATTTTTTGCTGGTTCGTTGTTCATATTTTATTTTTTATCCTCTTGCTTCAGCCCATATTCATTAACCAACTTTTGACCAGCAGGGGTATCGGTGGGAATCATTGTAGGATTAAAACATTTAGGACAGACATCTTGTCTCGTGGTTAATCTCCATATTGAGTAAATTAAGCCGGGGAGAAGAAAAAACAGCCACAATATAAGTTCCATAAGAATGTTTCCTTTTGTAATCCGTTTTGGTTTACCGATAAATCCGCACACAGTGCATACATTTTGTTTTAACATAATAGTTTTTAATTATTACGATTCTAATAATGGTATTAAAAATAAAGCGACACCCGGCTGGGACCCAATACGTCTTGCGACGACTGGCAGCACGGATGCCGCTTTCTCGTCGCAAAACGAAACGTATTGGGTCCAATATAACTTTATCAAAGTTGACACCCTTCCGCAAAGTTGATTTTACATAAAAGCGTGTTGCTATCTACTTGAATTTATCGGGGAAACAGTTTCTCCGGCGTTTCATCAATATAATCTTGTCCTTAATATCAGCCAAGTCGCGAAGTTCAGACATAGAGAACTTTACCGAAGATGTCCCGTCCTCTTTGACAACAATGTTTTCCTTGCATTTCGCATTAACTAATGATTCCAGAAGATTTATAGCGTCATCCTCCTCGTCTAAAAAACTTTTTTTCTCTTTAGCCATAATTCTATTGTTTATTTTTGTAATACTCCTCCACAATATCAACCATCTTCGCCATAATGGAGGAGGTATTGCGGATATTTTCGTTTTTGGAAATTTTTATCATCTGTTCTTTCATCCGTTCAAAGTCCGCCCTATCAGCTAAATAAATTTGGGCATTGTTCTCCATAAGTTTCAAAATTCCTTCAAACTTCTCTTTTTGTTTCGGCAAAAACAAGATTTGTAACATCTCGTAGTCGAAATCAAATTTCAAATCGTCCACTGGGATGGAAGGCATTTCCACCCGCAGGTCGCCGTTAAAAATTCCAGATTCCAGCTTGGCGGTTATGTCTCCGATTTCGGAGTACATCTCCGCAAGCAAAACTGGGTCGTCAAAACCGGAAAGCGAATTGTGCGCCAACTGTTTCGCTCGTATCTGGTCGTGATTAAGCTCCCCATCAATCGACAGCACGTGCACAAATTCCAACCCAGCAGCCCGCGCGGAGCGTAGTCGATGGTGTCCACTGATGACAAGAAATTCGGAATTTCCTCCTTGATTGATAATCGGAGTAACTAGCGGTAAACTTTCAAGTCGCTTATCTTTTGAGATGTTCTCGGTTAGTCGCTCAAATTTTTCCAATGGCATTACCCGCGCGTTTTTATTTTGCTCCCTACACGCGTCCAAATGAACTTTCCAAATCGAAATGCCGTTCCCTAAATCCAACAGCTTCTCAACCTTTTTTATATTTTCGTGCGCCATAAAATTATTCTTGATTAGTTAATAATTTGTGCCCGACCCTGCATTCCTCAACCCAAATGCGGAGCGTTTCTTTGAAATCCCTATCGTGCCATTTTGTTTCTGCTTGAATTTTATATAACCCGTTCGGCATAGTTTCCCTGTTGATTCGCTCCAAAATGCCCTGATGGGTTTTAATGCTCCTGTATTTTGAAATACAGGTGGTTTTCATTCCGGTCAAATTATAAATGCGGTTTTTATTGCTTGCTGTCCTATGAATAACATTGCCGAATTCCTTTGAAGTAAGCACCATCATTAACAATCTATTTGACTGCGGATACTTTTTGAGCGAAACGGAAAATCCGAAATTTTCAAAGACATAATCAGTCTGCAATCGAAAAAGTTTAGATGTGGTAAATCCGCACGTCGAAAAAACTTTGTCGTCAACCAATAATAAATAAAAATGTTCGGCACCAGTATTTCCGAGGCGATGCGCGAAAAGGTCGCGGTAATAAAGTGCAACTTCCGCCGGAACCGAAACAAACCTAACCACACTATGCTCGCCTATGCTGTCTTTTTCGCCGAAAGTTGGAAGATGATATGGTCGCAGGTTTTTCGGCTTGAAGCGGTCAATATGCGCACGATGCGGAAAGGTTGTAAGGGCTTGTGGTTTAGTTATCAGCCAAAAGTCCTGCTTTCCGACCGCGTATTCTTTGGCAAAAATAATCTCCTCTGGATTAAAACCACTCGCGTTTCTGAACCTGTACCAAATAGCTGGGTAAGAAAGTTCTTTGCTTTTCTCATAGAGCGCGAGATATTCCTTTTTGAAACCGAACTCCTCGACGTCGCTTTCATATTCGATGAATCCCTTAAAATCAAACATTTTTTCGTAACCGCGTTTGAAAACCGGCGGATTTATGACAAGAAGAGTATCTAAATCGCGCTCAATGAATTCATCACGCAAATCTTTGGTTTCGTATTGGATGCCAGAAAAACAATCTCGGAGCTTCGTGATTTGATTTGTAAGCGTGACAATGTGCCTCTCTCTATTTTCCAACAAATCATCAAAGAGCATACGCCTATAATGAATTTTGCTCATCTGCGCTACTTTCATCAGCCAAAGTAGATATCCTACGCGTCCTACGTCATCCGCAATTTTTTCATAATCCGCGCGATATTCTTCGGCTACTTCAAACTTGATTTCGCTTATAGGTTTTCTGGAAAAGAGATGCCCCAGTAGAGCGGAAAACAAGGATATATCGGAGGTTTTGATGTTTTCTTTTTGATATCCTGCCGATATTGCGGCTTTTGCGAGCGAGTACATTCCAACAGCTGGAATAATAAGTTTGGGGTATCTGTCTTTAAAAAAACTAAAAACTGCAGTGATGAATTTTCGCTGGTCTGCTGGCGTATGTCCTAAAAAGATTTTATTCAGTTGCATTTGTGCCATAAATTTAATCAGCTAATAAACTGGCTGCGGGTGAGAGATTTGCACTCCCTTTTCCCGTTTTAACAACGGGCGTCCTAAGCTACATAGACGACCCCGCATTCTGATGAGTTCTTGGGAAAAGTTTCCTCCCCCAGTCCTTCTCTTTCTCCGAAGCACGTTAGGAAAATCCCTTTATTTTTAGGCATTTGTCTACTTTTGGCTTACCACGCACTCATTACACCAAACTCTTACCCTTTCGTTAGCTGTCTCTATACCTTCCCCATTCACCTTTCCCCCCTTCCTCTTCCTTCTTCTTAGAAGTAGAGAAAAGAGGAAAAGGCTCGTCGGTACAACTTAACGAAAAAGTTGCACTTACAAGCGGGTATTCCCTTGCTTCTGTGTTCCGCCATTTTGCCTAAATCACAGAATGTATGGTGGCATTACGACTTATGGACGAAAAGCGAAACGTATTTCTTCTCCGTTCTTCCGTTTCTCCCGAAGGATACGGTCAGCGGCAGATACGTAAAGGCAAAAGTTCCATAAGTTACGCTGTAGCGAATTTAGGTGCTCGTCTCAGCATTTCAGCCGAGAAAGCCTTGAGGACTTACCCCTCCTCAATCGTTATTACCGACAGGTAAAATTATCATTATTATCGAGGTTTTTAGAACCTCGACAGCGCCCCCGAACATTCAGGGACACTGCCGAATCTCCACTCAAGCTCTCTTCTCGTTCTTGTCTGTGTAACTCTCGCGCCGAAATCACCAAAAATCTTGCGATTTTGTCTATAGTCGTCTCTTCCGCTTCTTTTTGATTTTGCAGTATATCCTCATTCATAAAAAAAACCTGCGGTTCAGCAACACAAAAAGCGCGTTGTTGTCCCGCAGGTTAGCTGATTCCTTCAACCCTACCTACTTAAGAACACCTGTTAAATACTTATTCCATTTTCAAATTTACTTTACATTCTTGCTGGATTGGATTTTTTGTTCGACTATCCTATGATTTCTAACTTTTAAGTTGATTTCCGCATATGGCGTTTTCTCGATGGATTTAAGCACACCCACCAAGACTTTTCGATTATCCCTGCTTAAATCAGTACCGTCTCCCAATCTCCTAAAGTCCTCAAAATGGAGAACCTCGAATGCGGCTTTTAGTACGGGGTCAAGTTTGAAAATAATTTGTGGCTCTGCACCAAGCGATGTCATTTCTTCGATTTCGCCTTCTAACACAGTAAGAAATTTATTCTCCAAGTTAGTAATGATATAAACAGGGCATAGCCGGTATTTCGAGAGAACATCTTCGAGCCATCCCACATTCTGCATCCAATCATATAATTTTTTTAGTTTTATGGGCGGTATTTGCAGCTTATCCCTTATTTCCTTGAATGTCAGAAGCACAATCAGGTCTTTGCCGGTATACTCCCTCCACGATTCGTCCTCGCGGTCTGCGGTAGGGAGTACCCCCGCCTTATCCCATACCTGAAGCCGCCGGTAAGAAAGGTCAGTTGCTTCTCTGATGTTAGCCGGTTTAAGTTTATATTCCTTTACCAAGTTCTCCGCAGCGGTTTTGGGGTTCATAAATACAGCATAGTAAAATCAAATTGAACCGTCAAGTTCAATTATCCACAGCCCTATTTGGGGTTGATTTTAATATCCTGTACCTTGACACATTTGACCATAATTACAAAAAGACTTAAATTAAGTTTTGTAAGCGTCATAGTTAATTATGAATAAATTTTTGAAGCTCAAAGAGGTTGCTAAAATTTTAAGGGTTAGCGAACGTTCGGTTTTCCGCTATATTCACGGCGGTAGGTTAAAAGCAACCAAGGTTGGCTACTGGAGAATTAGCGAAAAAGACCTACAAGATTTTATTAAATACGGCTCCAATATTCAGAATGCAAAAAGAAGCTAAAGCTCGAATCAAAATAAACGACCTCCTCCAGAAGTCTAGTTGGAGATTTTTTGATGATAAAAATGACAAAGCAAACATTGTTCTTGAACTCAATACGAAGCTAACAAAAAAGGATGTGGATGCTTTCGGAAATGATTTTGAAAAAACAAAAAACGGCTTTATTGATTTTCTTTTACTCGACGAAAAAGGATTCCCGTATGTAGTCCTCGAAGCAAAGTCCGAAGATAAAGACCCGCTTGACGGCAAAGAGCAGGCACGTCGTTACGCTCAAGCGCAGAATGTCCGCTTTGTGATTCTTTCCAATGGCAATCTGCACTACTTTTGGGATTTGGGACATGGCAACCCCAATGTAATTATTCAATTCCCAACGCCAGATTCTCTCCAACATTTTGAACAGTTTAAGCCAAATTCTAAACGTCTTGCAGATGAAATAATTGACGAAGATTACATTGTTCTTACCCAGAAGGCAGATTATAAAAGCGACCCGCGCTGGGTAGACGAAACACAGCGCCAAAATATGATTGAAGCAGAAACGCTCAAGTTTTTACGCCCGTACCAGCTTCGGGCGATACAAGCTCTTCAAGAGTCTGCTGCCAAAAACAATGACCGCTATCTTTTTGAAATGGCTACTGGCACAGGTAAAACTCTGGTATCGGCAGCAATTATCAAGCTCTTCTTAAAGTCTGGGAACGCAAAACGTATTCTCTTTCTCGTTGACCGTTTGGAGTTGGAAGAGCAAGCAAAAAAGAACTTCAAAAAGTGGCTTTCAAAGGACTACACCGTTGTTATCTACAAGGAGAATAAAGACGACTGGCGCAAAGCAGAAATTGTCGTCTCAACAGTGCAGAGCCTTTCGTTTAATAACAAGTACCAAAAACTTTTTTCTCCAACTGATTTTGACCTGCTTATTTCAGATGAAGCTCACCGCTCCATTGGTGGTAATAGCCGTGCGGTCTTTGAATATTTTGTAGGCTACAAACTGGGGCTTACCGCAACGCCAAAGAATTATCTCAAGGGAATTGACCCTGCGAAACTCAACTCCAAAGACCCACGAGCTTGGGAGCGCCGTCAGCTTTTCGATACCTATAAGACTTTCGGCTGCGAAACTGGCGAGCCAACTTTCCGTTACACTTTGCTCGATGGTGTGAAAGATGGCTACCTGGTAAATCCAGTGGTTGCCGATGCCCGCACGGAGATTACTACCGAGCTTCTTTCAGAGAAGGGCTACGCAATGATGATTGAAGACGAAGAGAGCAAAGAAGAAGAGCAAACCTTTTTTCATACCGACTTCGAGCGAAAGTTCTTCTCCGATAAAACCAATCAGGTTTTCTGCAAAACATTTTTGGAAAATGCCCTCAAAGACCCTATTACTGGAGAGATTGGTAAAGGCATCGTTTTCTGTGTAAGTCAAAAGCACGCTTCAAAAATTACTCAAGCCCTCAACCAATTTGCCGAGCAGCTCTATCCAGGTAAGTACAATTCCGATTTTGCAGTACAGGTTACGTCAAACATTTCCAATGCCCAGGATTTTACGGTGAGCTTCGCTAATAACAATCTTAATGGTCATACCAAGTTCTTGGATGGCTATCGTTCCAGTAAGACCCGTATATGCGTAACGGTGGGAATGATGACTACGGGCTACGACTGCGAGGACATTTTGAACATCAGCTTGATGCGCCCGATTTTCTCACCGACAGATTTCATTCAGATAAAAGGGCGTGGCACGCGCAAATACACCTTTGCTCACCAGGAAAAAGAAGGCGACGAAGTCCAAGAAGCGAAAATAGCTAAAAATAAGTTCAAGCTCTTCGACTTCTTCGCCAACTGTGAATACTTCGAGGAGAAGTACGACTACGATGAAGTGCTGCACCTGCCACCTAAAACAGGAACGGGCGGTGAAGGTGGTGATGGAGTCAACATTGATGAAATAAGCGTTTTCAAGCCCGACCCGCTCAAGACCTTCACAGAAAAAGCTGTGGGCGTGGAAGGAATGAAAGTTGACCGTAAGTTCTTCGACAAGTTTGAGGCGACAGTAAAAGAAGACCCGTTCATTAAACAGAAATACGAAGAGGGAGACTTGGCGACCATTGAGGATTATGTGAAAGACAAGGTTTTCGACAAGCCAGAGGATTTCTTCAATCTTGAAAAGTTGCGCAAATCGGTAAAGGCTGACCGCCGTATTAGCTTGCGGGAGTTCATAGAAAAAATCTTCGGAGGTATCACAAACTTCAAATCGAAAGATGAGTTACTGGAAGACGAGTTTGAAAAGTTTATCGCCATCAACAAGCCAGAAAGCCAGTTCGTGCTTCCGATAAAGAACTACATTAAAGCCTATATCACCGACAACGAGATTCGGGACATTATTGAGAAGGGAGAATATACCCGCCTTGCAACGAATCCAAAACTAACCCTTACAGACCTCGACGCCCTGAACGGCTGGATTGAGCGCGTGCCCGAATACGTGAAGGATTACGTTTCGCTTAATGCCTATATGTAACTATGCTGACACAAGAAATAAAAAAGAAAATTGACTCGGCGCGGGACATTTTAGTTGGTAAAGTCCCAGACCCAAAAGCCCAGGTGGAGCAAATCACCACGGCTCTTATCTATAAGTTTATGGATGATATGGATAAGCAAGCCGCATCGTTGCCTAAAGGCAAAGCGCAATTTTTCACGAATGGATTTGAAAAATACGCCTGGAGCAAAATGATGGATGCCAAACTCGGCGGACAGGAACGTCTGAATCTCTATGTTGAAGCCATTGCGAAGATGGGAAAGAATCCGCACCTGCCACAACTTTTCCGTGATGTTTTCAAGGATGCCTTTCTTCCATACCGCGACCCAGAAACACTTAATCTTTTTTTGAAAGACATAAACACTTTTTCATACGACCACAGTGAAAATCTCGGCGATGCGTTTGAATACCTGCTTTCAATCCTCGGCTCGCAGGGTGATGCAGGACAATTCAGAACACCGCGGCACATCATTGATTTTATTGTTGAAGTTGTTGACCCAAAGAAAGACGAAACAATCCTCGACCCTGCGTGCGGCACGGCAGGATTCCTTATATCCGCATACAAACATATTCTCAAGTCAAATAAAAATAAGCCGCTAACGCCAGATGAGAAGAAGCGTTTGATGGGCAATCTTGCTGGCTATGACATTGCGCCCGATATGGTGAAGCTCTCCCTGGTGAATATGTACCTGCACGGTTTTCCAAGTCCAAACATCCACGAATACGATACGCTGACCAGTGAAGAGAGGTGGGATGAGCGTTACGACGTAATGATGGCAAACCCACCATTTATGACACCGACGGGTGGAATCCGTCCACACAAACGCTTTATGGTGCAAGCCAACCGCTCCGAAGTTCTGTTCGTGGATTACATTATGGAGCATCTGAATAACAAAGGGCGTGCAGGCATCATTGTGCCAGAAGGAATCATTTTTCAATCAGCGAGTGCATATAAGCAATTACGTAAATCGCTCGTCGAAGATGGATTGTATGCAGTTGTTTCTTTGCCGCCTGGAGTTTTTAATCCTTACTCTGGCGTAAGAACAAGCATCTTGTTCTTTGATAACCAACTTGCAAAACAATCGAAAGATATACTTTTCATCAAAGTTCTCAATGATGGATTCGGTTTGGGTGCACAGAGAAAACCAATAGACAGAAATGACCTTCCACACGCTATTGAGGTTTTGACGGCACAACGAAAAACGATTAAATCTGGCAAAAAGAACCCGCACCTAAAAGAAGGAAGTTTGTTTGCTTGGGCAGCGTCAAAAGAAAAAATTGCTGCAGATGAAGAATACAGTCTTTCGGGAAGTAGATATAATCAGCTTGTCAGGTCTCTAAATCACAATCTAAAATTACTTGAACTTGGAGAGTTGTGTGATGTTTATCAGCCCAAAACAATTACGTCAAAAGAAATAAAAGAAAATGGGTTGTACAAGGTGTTTGGAGCTAATGGTGTAATTGGGTTCTATGATAAATACAATCACGAAGATTCAGAGGTTTTGGTAACCTGCCGAGGGGCAACTTGCGGCACCATCAATTTCTCGGAGCCGAAGTCTTGGATAACAGGAAATGCAATGGTAGTACACCCAAAAGACGAGCGATTAAACAAGCTCTTTCTGTATTACCTTTTGCGATTTTCTGATTTAGCTCCAACTATAACTGGTTCTGCTCAACCACAAATCACAAGACAGTCTTTAGCCCCATACAAAATCCCATTACCACCGATTGAAGTTCAGGACAAATTGGTTATTGAACTCGACAGTTATCAAAAAATGGTAGACGGAGCGAAACAAATCATCACGAACTACAAACCAGTAATAAAAACCGATTCGAGTTGGGAAGTTAAGAGACTCGATGAGGTTTGTAGTCAGATTACGGATGGAACACATAGTACACCAAAGTACACGCACGATGGCGTCCCATTTTTGAGGGTTACTGATTTGACTGAAAGCAATGATAGTAAAAAGTTCATATCCAAAGAAGAACATATCCAACTCATAAAACGATGTAAGCCAGAAAAGGGCGATGTTCTCTATTCAAAAAATGGCACTATCGGTGTCGCAAAATTCGTAGATTGGGACTGGGAGTTTAGTATTTTCGTCAGCCTTGCATTGCTGAAACCAGATACAAAAAAACTCAACCCAAAATACCTTGAGCTGTTTCTTAACTCACCAGACGCACTCGCTCAAGCAAAATCATTCTCAAAATCTGGAACCGTTACCAATCTGCACTTGATTGAAATAAAACGAATGACGATTCCACTGCCAGATTTGGAAATTCAACAGAAAGTTGTTCAGCAGCTTGGAGAAGAAAGAAAAAGTATTGATGCTGCAAAATCAATCGCTGCCTTGTTCGAGTCGAAAATAAAATCAAAAATCGCCGAAGTATGGGGCGAATAAACTGATATGCTCACCATAAAGAAAATGAAAATAAAAGATTTCCGCTCGTTTGTAGACGAGGAGGTTTCATTTGACGACGTTACGACAATAGTTGGCGCAAATGAAGGAGGGAAAACGAATGTTTTAGATGCGATTGAACATCTTACCAGCGAGGAAGACTTCAAGAGAAATGACTTAAGAAAAGGCTCCAAGAATTACCCATATGGTCAAATTGAAATTGAATACTCTTTGATTTTGAACGCAAAAATCATACCGGAGCTTATTGAGGAATTACCAATTCTGGAGAATAGAGAATTTATTGTTGTGAAAAAAGGAAAGCCTGACCAGAAATCAGAATTTACTTACAGGCTTGTTACAGCGAAAGGCATTGAAAAAATTATCTCAATAAAGAAAACTTCTGCTTTTAGAAAGAAATTTGATAAGGAACAAATCAAATTGTTTGAGGAGGCATTGAAAAGAAAATGGTTTGTTAAAAAGCCATCCCTCAATTTAACCTATTCTCCTTTCCCGCAACTAAAGAATAAGGAAAAGGCAATAGATATAATAAGTGATGAGCAAAAAATTAACTCTTTTCTTTCGCCAAAGATTTTTGAGGAACTTCGGGGAAATGTAGACATTTATTTTTGGAAGTATGAAAAAGATGCTTTTTTGAAAAACATCACGCCCATTAAAGAGTTTGTTGAAAATCCGGACAACTTTCTCGCTATGAAGAATTTATTTATAGTGGCGGGATGGAAACAGTCTGATTTCAAAAGAAAGTTGGTGGATGTTGATGCAAACGATGCCACGGTTTTAATGAAAGAGGTTGAAAAAGAAATTCAAAAGTTAATTAAAAAAACGTGGCGACAGCATAAAGATTTAGCCATCTCACTACAACATAGGGGCGATAGCCTGTTACTGCACCTACAGGAATTAACTGCACCAACCCCACCCGAAATAAGAAGCGATGGATTAAAGTGGTTTTTGAGCTTTCTTATTAACTTCCGTGCAAAGAGCGAACAATTAAGCGATTTCATAGTATTGATTGATGAGCCAGCATTACATTTGCACCCACGGGGGCAAAAAGATGTTTTGTCTGAAATAAAGGAACTGGCGGGAAAGAACCAAATCATTTATACAACGCACCAGACATTTATGATTGACAGGAACCACGTAGAACGGGTACGAATTTTGACGAGAGAATCTATTAAGAGTGGTGGACACGACTATTACTTTGCGTCAAAGGTATCAAACGAAATAAAGACCAAAAACATTATGACCGACCCCCTATTGAGGGAGTCGCTCGGATTCAACGTTTCTGATATATCACCCATTAACGAGAAGAACATTTTGGTGGAGGGGTCGTTTGACAGGGGCTTAATTTACTTGCTCAATAGACACTTTCCAACTATTGATTTAGAAAAGTTCTCAATAATAGCTTGTGATGGAGCATCCGACATCAAAAGGTTTGCAAACTTTTGCCTTTCCAACGATTTAAGCATTTTCTGTATTTACGATAGCGATGAAAGTGGAGTGGCTTGTTACAGCAACAATTCTGAAAATGCAATTCCAGAAAAGCTGAAAACACACCTCAAGTCATTAAGCAAAGACTTTAAGTCATTTGAAACCCCAGAGGATTTATTCCCGTTAGAGCTTTTTCAAAAAGGAATTGATGAAGTTAGCGAACTGAAGGGCTATAAGCCAGACGATTCATCGCCAAAGATGAAACAACTCCAAAAGTTTTTTGATGGAAAATCTATAAAGAAGCGGGAAGACAAGAACGAGATTAAACACAAGTTGGAAGATGCTTTGTTGGGGGTATTAAGAATAGAATTAGAGCACGAGCAAGTATCATCTGGCAGTAATTTAATTAAGCTTCTTACTTCCTTGGGAAATGTGTTAGAAGAAAATAAGATTTAGTTTTTAAAGATTCCCAAGATGATTTCTAAAGAAGCAATCGAAGAATTCAAAAAACTTTATAAAGAACAGTACGGCGAGGAGTTGAATGATTTTGTCGCGTCCGAAGCCGCCAATCGCCTGGTACGTATGGTTGAACTTGTCTATAAACCAATACCTAAGGTGTGGGAAGATAAATACAACGAAATCAAGAAAGAGGTGGAAGCTGTTCCCGAAGAAAAGAAAATTGATTTTGTTAAACATCTCGTGAGCGATGCAAAAGTTAGTGAGTTTAAATCAAAAAGTGGAGAGAAAAACTTTTGGAACTTGATGAGGAAGGTAAAAGTTACTGAACACAAACTCTCAAAAGAAAATGAAAGAAAAAGAAAACAAAATACTTAATCCAGTTCAAAAAATAATCGAAAAAAGCGGCAATAGTTTTCATTCCCGCGTTGTTAAACTTCTTCGTGATGAAAAATGGACAGTGTTGGTAAGTCCTTATTACAGCGACAACTTCACCGACAAACCAAGAGAGATTGATGTAATCGCCGAAAGAAATCTTGATGTGAGTGATTTTATCCGCGACTGGCTTGGCACGCTGAATGTGCGTCTTTTTATTGAATGTAAGTATATCAATGGGAAAACAGTTTTTTGGTTTGATGAAAAAGATAAAGCAAAAGCTGCTGAACGCATAAAGGATGACACGGGCATGGAGCATCCCAATTACAACATTCAAGAACTCCATTATTTTAGTAATACGCCAGTTGCAAAACTTTTTGCGTCAGAAAAAAGCCGAAATGAAGATAACGAATTAGTAAGTAAAGCAATCAATCAAAACCTTAATGCGCTTGTTTACTATCGCAACCGCCACGACCTTATTCCCGTGAACCCAAATAGGCGCAATCAAGTTTTGCAGCGCGTATCATATCCAATAATCGTTGTTAATTCCTTTGATAACTTTTTTCGAACAAGTATGTCTGATGGCAATGGGGCAGTAGAACCAATTACAGAGACGTTTCAATTAGAAGTAAATTATGCGTATATAGACAAAGAAAAGAGCGGTCGTAACGAGTATTTTCTTATCGATGTTGTGAGTTTTAATAAGCTGCCAGAGTTTCTCTCTATGTTGGAGAAAACAGACATAAAAGCAATTATAGAAAAGATTTGCTGGGAAGAAAGACAAAAACAGAACAGGGCAAGCCAACAAAATCGCGGATATGGAAATAACTCTGCGAGGTGAATGTAATGTAATTAGAGTTATGGCACATAGGAACGGGTCATCAAAAAAGGATGACAAGCTCTCGCAGGAAGACATCAGTGAGCTATCAAAGTTTTTCTACCTGCTCTGGCAAATGGACGAAAAGAACAAGCGCGAAGGTAAGTATGATAATAAGCAAGACGAGAGAAAATAAAGAATCTATGACAAATGAAGAGAAAGAAAATGTATTTAAATACTCCGGCCCCTCTTCCCTAAAGGATATTGAAGCGAGGTTGCTTGAGCTTGATGCCGAAAAATCAGCGCGCATCCACAATGCTAAAGAAGACTATTCCGGTAGCATTGATGACGAGATTGAAGCCGATGACATTGCGTATTTGGATATAGAAAAAACCCAGCTTCAACTCAAGCGACAATTTATTCTGGACGAACGGAATAGTTGGAAGGCGAAAAGCGTTTGGAATGTTGTTATCCCCATTGCAGTTTCCATAATAACAGCATACCTTGTATCCGTGCTTGTAATGAGATGAGGTGATAAAATATGATGAAATATGCCAAGAGGAGACGAGCAGAAAACGCTCTACATTTTCATAGATGAGTCCGGCAACTTTGATTTCACTCCAACTGGAACAAAGTATTTTGTGCTTACCGCCGTTAGCACTCTTAATCCACTTAAGTCCCGCGATGAGCTCATACGTAAGGGATACGAGCTTAAATATACGGAATGGAAAATAGGCCAGCCGGATGATTATCTTCACGCTGATTATCACTTCCACGCGAGCGAAGATAAACAAGAAGTCAGGGATTGGGTCTTCGGGGCGATAAAAAAACTTGATGAAATTGAGATTGACGCTATTTTAGCTCAAAAGAATAAAACCAATCCAACTCTTTACATTGAACAAGAACCTTTTACGGGCAAGCCAGATAAAGATGGCTGGAGCGAAGTTAAACTCAAAACAATTCATTCAGAGGAACATTTCTACGACAAAATCTCCCAGATGCTATTACAGTACATATTCAGACGATACGAGAAAAAAGGCGATATTGATAAAATTATTGTGGTTCTCGGCTCTCTATTCACAAAAGCAAAGCGTAGATACGTTTTCAAAAGCCTAGAGGCGTATCTTAAAACAAACTTCAAAAAGTCATTTTGCATTTATTTCCGCCCCGTTGCCTCGGATATCAACTGTCAAATAGCTGACTATTGTGGATGGGCAGTGTACGTTCGTACAGAGAGAAGGGAAATGAGGCCGTGGGGAGAAATCAAGGACAAAGTGAAAAGCCATTTTGATGTGTTTGCTCGTGGAAATACTGAATACTATGAGTATAAAAACTAAAACCCCACCTATTCCTCCTTTCGGAAGAAAGAGCCCAGGGGCTCTTATCGGTGGGGTCTTGCTTGTAGTATATTCGATTAACTTAACCACAAGCAAATAACTGTAGAAAACGCTATAATAAAGCTAAATATGGATAAAACCATCATTGAAAAACAGAAAAATCTTGCATTGCAACGCCTTGAGAAGCTTGGAGATAAGGATGAATCAGAAAAAAAAGCTGTGGCCATAGTTTCTGAATATCTCTCATCTCTACTTCATCCAGAGGCCTTTACCGATGTTCAAAAAGATGACCTGCGAAAGCTCGCGTTGGAGTTTGGGTATAAAGAGGATACTGATTTCAATAAATGGACTCCAACCCTCTCTGTTACAGCGAAATAGTGAGTAGTGGGATGCACTAATTCATTGCAAACTTCTTCATCGCCTGAAAGACGTGTTGCGATTTCTCTTTTACCGATACCTCATCATCATAAACCATGAGCATTTCCAGCGAGTGATGGCGGCTGAATTTCCGCACATCTCGCACGTCCATAGATTTCAATAACTCCGTAACGTAAAAGTGCCGAAACCCGTGCACTGTTTTTTCAATATCTAATTCTTTCAATAGCCCCCCAATCTCTCGCTTCACGGTCATTGTGCTTATTCGTTCACTTTTTCGATTTCCAAAACTCCTAAAAAGTGCGCCGTTCTTAAATTCATACGCCTTCAAATATTCTTTTAGGGTTTTCGCCGTCGCTGGCGCAAGATATATTATCTCCTTATCATCCATTCCTTTACCGCGAATAAGTGCAATCTTACGTGCTAAATCAATATCATCCACATCAAGCCGGACTATTTCAATCTGACGCAACCCTTGAAACGCCAATAATGAAAACAGCGCCTTAAGGCGGCTATTTCTTCTTGTATCCTGCATATTTTTTAATCTCACCCCAACCAGTTGCACATCCTTATCCGTCAATCCCTCCTTTCTATGCCTCTTGCTCTGTCTGAATTGTTTGATGTTGTATGTTATGTCAAATGGTAAAACACCTCGCCTCGCAAGTTCTTTAAGGAATACTCTTGCCGTGGCAAGATATTTATTTTTAGTGGCGACGGCATAGTCCGTTCTCTCAAGGTATCGCTTAAAATTTAGATAAGTATTCGTCTGAAATCTATTTGCTCCGACGTATGAAAGAAAAAGACCTACTCGCGTAGAGTAGTCTTTCTTTGTTGCCTCGCTTATATCCAGCCCGTCAAATATCGCTCCGGCGCTTATCTTCTCTTTATCTATTGTGGCGAGTTTTCTTTCCATTTTCATATTTTATATGCGTTACCGACAAACCCTGCTTTTCAAATGATGGCGTAAGGGTAAGGTGGCGGTGGCACTTTTTATAATCTCCCTCGCTACACATAATGCAGACTCGTTTTCCCTTCCTCACCATATCGGTTAGTTCTTTAACTGCTTTGTCGTAGCCCTCGTTTACGCCTCTACCGCCGAGGTTTTTGCCTCGGTAGAGGTATTGGATGTTTTCACTTTCAACCGCGCCGCTAAGGGGACTAGCGTTGAAATGCGGGCAATATCGAGAGTAAGGAATGGTGCGAACATCTACTAGAATGTCTATACGAGCATTTTTAATGGTGCGTATAAAGTCGTCTAGTGGTAGATTGCTGTGTCCGATAGAAAAAATTGTTTTAAGTGGTTTTGGCATAATGTATAAGGGAATCCTAGTAGATGAACCAGCCAATGCAAGGGTGTCTCTGTGCGTAGTGTTCTGATGAGGAAACAGTGGGATTTTTATAAATAACTTGGCGATAGATAGTTATGGCAATTTTCCCACATAATCCTCTGATTTGTGGTCATTTCTCGTGCTAAACTTCTTACATATTCAATTAGCGTCTTCNTNNGTCCACAAAAACAAGGAGCGTAGCGACTATGTTTTTGTAGGATGCCGCAGTTTTCTGCGGCGCCACACGTCACGAGTTTAAATAATAATGAAAATCNTCCTCAAAAATTTTAATGAAAATGTTTTAAATTTTATACGCACTTGCGGATATTTCTCGATTGCTAAGAACGCGGACGGCGAATGGAATTGCGCGAGAAGTTTGGCTGGGCGCGACTACCCGCGCTTTCACTTGTATATAAAAAAGGAGGGAGATGACCTTATGGTAAATCTTCATCTCGATCAGAAAAAACCAAGCTACGCCGGAGCGTCTGCCCATAGCGGAGAATACGAAGGGGAAGTTGTTGAAAAGGAAGCCAAAAGAATCCAGGAGATCTATTCCAAAATGCGCGGCT
>C687J35174_10003734_pt1 | contig 20766 bp, 23 predicted proteins | sample RifCSPhighO2_01_FD_35174 | JGI IMG/M metagenome (IMG submission 35174) | reverse complement strand
AGATTTTTCAAAAATTCCAAACATGGGCGATGGCGATATATTTGACAGAATCGCAATGCATGGAACAACGGATGTAGCTATTGTGAATCGGGAGGGAGTAATTATTGCCACTGACGGCCGTGCCTCCGCAGAACATCGTATTGCAACAGATGATTTTGAAAAAATGTTTTTGCTGGACAGATATTCTATTATGGCTATTGCTGGTGTTCCGCTTGTGGGTATACCAATGGCTAAGATGCTTAGAACTAGGTTTAGCATTGAGGCTTATGATCATGAGACTATTCATTTACCGACGGAGACAAAGGCTAACTTTATATCTCAGATGATTAGAAATAATATAGGTTTGGCTTTAGCTCACAAACTTATTGTGGAAGTTCTTTTTGCCACCTTCGATAATTCTTCTGGTTCTGGCAGGGTTTTTACAATTTGGCCTGACGGGAATCATGACCCGAATCTAAATTATGGTTCTTGCGGTTCCGGGGGTAACACTGCAAAATTGACGCTGGACATATTGCTTAGAGTTTTAAGAAAGAAACCACAGGATTTATCCATAGGCGAAGCCAAGGGCCTTATCATTAGTGCGCTTATAGAGGCCAACAGGGTAGATTCAGCAACCGGAAGAAGGATATATATGAAGTCAATAACCAAAAGCGGGGTAGAAGATATAGGCGTAGAAGAGATTAGAGAACTGGTTGCTACGGTTGAAAATGGAGGGTTATTGTCATGAGCCAATTTATTTCTCCCAATTTGCAGGAAAGCATTACTCAGCGTTTCGCGTTAATCAATAATAGTTTTAGGACGGGTGTTACTCCTGCTGCTGTTGTGAGTTGTAAAGATGGAATATTGTTGGTGACTTTTAACGGTCATCCCAGAATTCCAAAAATTAAACAGGTCGGTACCGGTGTGGCTTTTGTAAGTGTTGGAGAAGATCGCGATAGACGTAGAATTTATAAGGCAGTACTTTCTAACTATCTTAGCAATGCATATTTGATAAGATCTCCTGGGGATCCGACCATAATTGAGGAAATAAAGGACGGTATGGCAGACGTTATTGCTGCAAGATTTAAAGATATATTTAGCTCTGATTATTTCAGCGCCGAGTTTATACTTGCCAGTCTTGGTCGGAACACGAAAAGTGACCTAATGTTTAAAATCTCTTTTTATGGGCAGGTCATTGATGGTGGGTCTGTTTTATTAATACCAGATATATTAAAAAATGAGGATCCTAGTAGAAAGCAAAAGGCAATTTTTGAGGGTGTTGATTTTAAGCAACTTGATTTCCGGTCATCTTTTAAGGTTGTATGTCCTGAGGTTGGCGTATCTTCTGTCTTGGATGGGGTAGAGGTGGTGACTTTGTCCAGAGAGATTTTGATAAGTGGAAACGAGAATAATGTTTATCATAGGCTTAGACATGATGAAGTAAAATTATGGTTGGAATAGCTTTGTGCCCGCATCTTTATGCGGGTTTTTGTTTTTTGTGGGTAGTGCTATCATGGAGGCATAATGTTTAAAGAAAATAAACTTCTTAATACAGTTCTCAGTATTGGTCGGATGGTGATACCTCGAAGGTTTTTTAGATTTGCACAGCCAATATGGCATGGTGGTCTTTCATTTTTGGGCGGACTCGTATACGGGTTTCCATCAAGAAATATGAAAGTCATTGCAATTACTGGTACGAAGGGTAAATCCACAACTGTTTTTATGATAACCAAACTTCTTGAGGATCAGGGATTGAGCGTGGCTGCTATTGGATCGCTGGGGTATAAAATTAAAGACTTAACTTGGCCAAATACTTTGAAGATGACATTGCCTGGTAGATTTAAGCTGCAGAAATTTTTACATAGAGCCAGACGTTCTGATTGCGAGTATGTTGTCTTAGAGGCAACTTCGGAAGGTTTGAGTCAGAACCGATTGGCTGGAGTGAAAATAGACTGTGCTGTTTATACGAATTTACACCGTGAGCATCTTGAAAGCCACGGTTCCTTCGAGAATTACTTGGCCGCTAAACAAAAGCTTTTTTTGAAGACCCACGGGATTCACGTGCTTAATATCGAGGACCATTATTTTGAAAAGTTTTCTAATTATTCTGCAGGACATAAAATAACTTATGGTAAAAAATGGGGAGTTGTTTCAAGTGCAAATCCTAAGTCACCAGCAGCAGACCTTAATCTAGGGCTACTCGGAGTATTTAATGAATATAACGCCTTGGCGGCTCTTGCTGTCGTCTGTGCTTACGGGCTAGATATGGTTCGAGCAGTGGAGTCTCTGAATTCAATTCAATCAGTTCCTGGCAGGATGGAAATATTCGACTCCCCCAAAGAATTTAGGGTTGTGGTTGACTACGCACATACGCCGGATTCCTTAGAGCTTGTTTATCAAACATTAAAAACTGATGCCAAAAGTTTGATTTGTGTATTAGGCGCTGCCGGAGGTGGTAGAGACAAATGGAAGCGGTCTGAATTTGGTAGAATTGCGGCTCAGTATTGTGATCAGATTATTTTGACCAATGAAGATCCCTATGATGAGAATCCGGAAGAAATTTTACAGCAAATTGAGAAAGGATTTGTTGGGCTGGATAATGTTAATTGGCAAAAAATAATTGATAGAGAAGATGCCATCAAGAAAGCTTTGTCATTGGCAAGTGATGGCGATGTTGTTGTTATAACTGGTAAGGGGTCGGAAATTTCTATGGCTTTGTCTGGTGGTTCCAAAATACCTTGGTCAGATAAAAAAATAGTTCAAGAAAATTTGACTTAGATTTGCCATGGGATTATTGTTACTGAATTAATATCGATCTTTGAAATATAAGGAGAATTTTTGGGGGAAGAGCGGAACTCAGAGGCAGTCGTCTACTTTGACGCTAATATGCCAAAACCAGATCGATGCAGTAAGCAGTGTCTGGATAACGATCTTATATTTTGTTGCCATCGACTCTCATTTAATGCTGAGGTTATAAGTCTTGGTCATTCGATCGTGGGACTGGATGACTTTATGGTTGTTGATAGGTGTTTTGAAAAAATAGAAAAATCTGAATGGCCCTCAGGTAAAGTCCCACGTTTTTTTATTGTGACCAAAGACGCTAATTTCATCGCCGATGTTATAAAGGCTTATACCTCATACATTAGGGCATCAGCACCAATAAGGAGAATCTCCTTCAAGGATAATCTTATATATTCTGGTAAATTTTTCTTAAGTGTGGTTTACATTAAACAAAAAAAGTATGGATCAAACAGAATTGATAATCTAAGGAGCGCTTTCCAAAAATTAAACCAATTGTGGATGTCTAGATAGGTGGCCCGGGCGATAACCCCGGGTTTTTTATTTAAAAACTAGAAACCTAAACCCCACTCGTGTTAAGATGTATTAGTTATGCCAGAAGAAAATTTACAGCCAAAGGGAACAATTTTATTGATGATTATTTTGTGTTTGCTGCTTTTCGCTTTTTCTATTGTTTATTTCGGAGGCCGGAATGGAGATTCTGGCTCAATAACAACAAGCCCAACAGTAACTTCTACTCTTGGCAGACAGCCGAGAGTATATACAGTCTTTTATGGTTTGGGGGTCTTTAGCCCTACCAATATAAGGATTCATGTTGGTGATAGTGTTAAATTTCAAAATGATAGCCGTGGCTCTCTTTTGATTGTTTCTGATTCTACTAAGGATATTGCTGATTGGATTGATTTTAATAATTCTAGAGAACTGTCTCCTGGCGAGTATTTTACGTATACATTTAATAGCCAGGGGATATTTGGTTATTACAACAAAAATAAACCGCTCGAAGAGGGGACGGTTATAGTTAGGCCATAATGTCGGGTTATAGACCTGTGGGTGATGACTTTAGACACCACCTTCAAGTCTAGTCCGTAGCTTATTCTTGAGGAATCCATTAACATTTCAAGTTGAATCGTGGGTAGGTTCTCTTCTTGTTTTAGCATTTGCTGTATTTTTAGTGGGCATATTTTTTGTGGCATTAAAGAATTTTAATTCAGAAGCAGAAATATTGGCGTCTCCATCCGGAGTGAACTTTAAAAAGATCTCCTTAGAAGAAAAAAAATTAATTGATAATTGGCTTAACAAAACCAAGCCTGATATTACAGTGAATGATGTCGGGTACCGGTATATAATAAAAACTTATCCTGAAAAGCCGTGGGTGTCGAAGTAGGGATTAATTATTATGGTTTTTAAATTTAAAAATTTTTTTAAAGTTTCTGTGGTATTTGGTTTAACTCAGGTACTGGGTATTTATGCGGCATATAATCTACTGCCGCAATTTTTGGGCTCGGTTAATGAGTTGGGTTTTGATGATTGGTCTTGGTACGATTTTTTGATTTTGGCAGTTTTCTTTTTTGTTTTCGTGTTTGTGACGAGTAAATTTAAAAAGGGTGGTTCTATTTTTTTCAAAATTATACTATCAATACTTATATTTTCAGGTTCAAGAATTATTTTTTCTGTCTGGGCGGTGTCTTATTGGCCCATGCTTATTGCCCTTTTTGTGGTTATCGTTTTTTGGTTGATGCGTAATGTTTTTACGCACAACCTGGTAATGATCTTAACTATATCAGGAATAGGAGCTTCAGTAGGTTTATTATTTGAGCCAGTCTCGGTGGTCTATCTTTTGATAGCATTTTCTTTTTATGACATTATATCTGTTTACAAGACTGGGCACATGATAAAATTGGCTAAGGCGATGATGGAGTCCCGGGCAATATTTGGATTTGTTATACCAGAAGAAGGACGAAGTACTCGGGATAAAATTTCCCAAGTCACTCCGGGTCAAGGTTTTATGATTTTAGGTTCAGGTGATGTAGTTTTTCCGTTACTTCTTTCTGTTTCCCTTTTGTCTATTTCTATATTCCAGGCTTGTGTTGTGGCAATTTTTTCAGTAGTTGGACTTTTTCTGATGCACACTATTTTCAACAACCAGAAGACTCGACGCCCAATGGCTGCCTTGCCACCCATATCCCTAATGACTATTTGTGGGTATTTGATTTCTTTAGTTTTAAAATAAATTATATGAATCCCGTAGGAGATTGCCCTGGCGGGTTTGCACGGGATAACATTTTGATAACAGATAGCTTTATTTAATAAATCCTAAGTTACACTTAAGACTACGAAGTAGCTATCTCTAACGGGATGAAAATAACATTTCACGGTGGTGCCAAGACTGTGACTGGCGCCAATTATTTACTGGAGCATAATGGAATAAAAATGCTGATTGACTGTGGTCTTAATCAGGGCGGTAAATACGCCGAGGATTTGAATTATCAGCCATTTAACTATTCTCCATCTGAAATAAATTATGTTTTTGTAACCCATAGTCATATTGATCACATAGGACGTTTGCCCAAGTTGTACAAGGATGGGTTTAGGGGTGTGGTTTACGCAACTAAGGCGACCAGTGATCTTATGGAGGTTGCGCTTCCAGATAATATGAGGCAAATACAGATAGAGGCCAAAGGTGCCGATCATGCAGCCTTGTTTGAGCAAGAGGATATCGGTGGCCTAATGTCTTTGGTTCAAAATGTTGAATATGACAAATCATTCCCAGTTGGCGATGTTGATGTGGTTTTTCATGATGCGGGTCACATATTGGGTTCTTCGATAATAGAGATAAAGTGGAAGGTTGCTGAAAGTGTGGGTGGTCAAGAATTTAGAAAAATATATTTCTCTGGAGATTTGGGCAATCCACCCACGCCTTTATTAAGAGAAACAGAAAAAATAAAAGACGCTGATTATGTTGTGGTCGAATCGGCATATGGTAATAGGGTGCATGAGGGTAGGGACGAGAGAAGGCAGAAGCTAACCTCTGTAATAAAAGATACGGTTGATAGGGGTGGCGTGTTGATGGTTCCTTCTTTTGCTGTTGAGCGGACTCAGGAATTTTTGTATGAGCTCAACAATTTGTTAAACGAAAATAAAATTCCAAAATTACCAGTTTTTGTCGATAGCCCCTTGGCTATAAAAATGACGGAGGTTTATAGAAAAAATTCAGGATATTTTAATCTAGATACCAAATATTTAATAGATTCCGGAGATGATATTTTTAATTTTCCTGGGTTGAAGATGACCTCCTCAACAGAAGAATCAAAAAAAATAAACGAAGTCCCGGCTCCAAAGGTAATAATTGCAGGGTCTGGCATGAGTCAGGGTGGTAGGATATTGCACCATGAAGCTCGTTATCTTCCAGATCCAAATAGTACTATCTTGTTTGTTGGTTATCAGGTGGACGGTAGCCTCGGAAGAAAAATACAAAAAGGTGATCTCGAGGTTCGCATAATGGGTCAAACTGTTCCAGTTAGGTGTCACATTGAGAATCTAGCATCTTATTCAGCACATGCCGATCAACCCAATCTACTTGAATGGGTTGGCGGTTCGGTAAGTTTTAATGGCGGAGAAGGACGACTCAAAAAAGTTTTTGTAGTTCAAGGAGAAGATGAATCATCGAGAACGTTGGCTAATCTAATTCATGAAAGGTATGGTGTTGATGCTGTGGCACCGGTTACGGGCCAGGAGTTTAGTCTTGACTAGTCTTTAAAATTAGATATAGTTTGGATAGTTAATCATGTTCTTTTAGGAAGAGGCGTTGTGAACGTATGGGCTGTCTTTATTCTGCTACAGTTAGCAGATATTTGCTTAAGTTTATTGGGCTCTTCAGTTGGAATTGTTGAGAAAAATCCTATCGTTAAGTGGATAATTGGTGAATTCGATTCAGCTTTGATTGCCATGCTCGTAACAAAAAGCATTATGGGATTATTTCTTTTTGCGATCTCTGCTCTAACCAAAAGAACAAGAATTGTTTTTATTGCTAACGTTTTTTATCTTTTTGTTTTTTTGTGGAATATTCTTGTGTTCGCGGGCATGTAAACTATTTTATAGCGGCTAAGCCGCTTTTATATTTGAGTTTGCTGTTTTCTGCTGGCTTTGTTAAAATTAGATCATTAATGTTTGTGCCCAAGGTTGTGAGTTTTTGATAAAACCACAAACTATAAATCACAAACCACAAACTATTAAATATAAATTTGTTGTTTCTGGAGCTGCAGAGATAGGGCATTGCGCAATTGATGCCGACAAGAAAGCTTATGAAATTGGTCAGGAAGTTGTTAAACACAATGGTATTATGATAACAGGAGCGACCAGTGGTATTCCTGATTTTGCGGCAAAAGGCGCCAAAGATGCTGGTGGTGTTTCTATTGGTATATCACCGGCAGCTAGCTATGTTGCTCATGTTAAGTCGTACAAACTGCCAACAGAAAATTATGATTTCATAATTTACACTGGTTTTGATTATGCTGGGCGCAATCTTTTGCTTACACGTTCGGCTGATGCGGTGATTGTGATTTGTGGACGTATAGGTACCTTGAATGAGTTTACAATTGCTTTTGAAGACAACAAGCCCATAGGTGTTCTTGAGGGCACCGGTGGTACTGCTGAGGAGATAAGACATATACTTGAGATGGGTCATCGTGGAAAAGGTAAAACAATCTTTGATTCTGATCCTAAAAGACTGGTGGAGAAATTGATTGATATGATTGATAAGGATAGAGATTCCGTGGATAGTCCAGACAGCGAAGAAGATGCTAAGTTTGCAAAGGGCAAGGAATAGTTTTTGCAATAAAAAACCGCTCAAGGCGGTCGTAGTCTACTCGTTCATATTTTTAAAATAAATTGCCGGTGTACCTACTAGGTTATTTTTAAAATGCTTACCCTCATCCTTTTGTCCCCATCTTTCATAAGAAAGTGGAGAATCTGTTATCGATTCAATAACCTTTCCAGTCATATCCAATGCGACTAGTTTTCCTTCTCCCGTCACTCTATTTTTTAAACTCATTTCAATAACTTTTTGATCTGCCATTTCCAGCCCAACATTTAAAAATGGGCTGTTGTCTAAGATTAATGGCTTATGTCCTCTAAGCGCATCCTCTAGGCTTTTCTCCAGTTCTCTGCCCTGGATCTGCTCGGGTTGGAAGGGGCTGATGTAACCAGAGCGTAAAACCCTTGATATGTTAAATCTGTAAATATAGAATATTTCATCAGGTTCAATCTCTAATACAACTTGATTATCTAAGTTCTTAACTATTACTCCTCCAGATTCAGTTAAGCTTAGATTGAATTTCGGGCTGGGGAAGTCTAGTAATCTTGGACTCCAGTGATTGGAACCAGAATAGGAATTTATGGCTCTTACGTTGTGCCATAATTGGCGGAAGGTACCTAGGGTGGAAATTAATCCCCCAACAATGTAATGAGTCTTGCTACTAGAACTAGGACTCGAGCTCATTTGCGGCTCCTATTGTTAAATAACCTTGCGTATGTTAACATATATAATAAACTAAGTCAATATTTTTAATCTTGGATTCTTGATTCTTGTGATTTTTGGTGTTAGCATAACTATTAAATTTTAATTTATAAATTCCATGTCTTTTACTTCAGATAACATTACAATTCAAAATGAATTACCGCTTATACCGCTCAAAAATGTCGTTCTTTTTCCTCGTGTTGCTATCCCTCTTTTAGTTCAGAGACCCAAATCAATGGGTAGTCTTGATTTGGCCATGTCCCAGGATAAGTTAGTGGTCTTTGTGGCTCAAAAAAATATATATGATGATGTTGATCACCAAGACCTTTTCCGCGTCGGAACTGTGGGCAGGGTTTTTGAGGTACACAAATTGCCTGACGGCTCCTCTAAAATTAATGTTGAGGGTATCGCACGAGTTAAAATAAGAGACTTTACACAGGTAAACCCTTTCTTTAAGGCAAAAATTGATCTGTTTAAAACCACATCTTCTAAGGGAGTTGAGGTGGACGCTTTGATGAGAGCTACTGTTGAGCAGTTTAGTAAGCTGCTTGAGGTAAGGCAGATGCCGGCTGGACTCAACGATCTTGTCGATGCTCTAAATCAAGTACGAGATCCAGAGCAGGTGATATATCTTACGGCCATCAATCTCAACCTTGAATTAAAGGATCAACAAGAAATACTCGAAACTTTTGACGTAGTAGAAGGTCTTAAAAAGATTAATTTTTACATTTCAAGAGAACTTGAAATAATTGATGCTGAGAAAAAAGTTTTTAAGGAGACTAAGAAACAACTAGGCAAGATGCAAAAAGAGATGTTTTTGCGCGAGCAGATGAAGAGTATAGAAAAAGAACTTGGTATTGATGGAGAAAAGGGAGAAATTGATGTTTTGCGTGGCAAGATAAAGTCTGCAGAAATGCCAAAAGATACTGAGTCTAAAGCGCTAAAAGAGCTTGGTCGTCTAGAGAAGATGCCGTCATTTAGTCCAGAAGTTTCATACCTGAGAACTTACCTGGATTGGTTAGTGGATTTACCTTGGTCCAAAAAATCACCCGGTAGTGGACTAGATATTAAGAAGTCTGAAAAAATACTCAACGAGGATCATTACGGCCTCAAAAAGGCCAAAGAAAGGATAATCGAATATCTTGCGGTACAGAAACAGGTTGGCAAGATTAAGGGGCCCATACTTTGTTTTGTTGGACCTCCTGGAGTGGGCAAAACTTCGATAGGCAAGTCAATTGCTAGGGCCTTGGGCCGAAAATTCGTACGCATGTCACTTGGCGGGCTGCGTGACGAAGCAGAAATTCGTGGTCACAGACGTACTTATGTAGGCGCTTTGCCTGGCAGAATAATACAGGGTATTAATACTGCTGGAACTCGCAACCCAGTTTTCATGTTAGACGAGATAGACAAGGTGGGTATTGATTTCCGTGGTGATCCATCGGCAGCTTTGCTTGAAGCGCTTGATCCAGAGCAGAATTCTGCTTTTTCCGATCACTATTTGGAAGTTCCTTTTGATTTGTCTGATGTCCTTTTTATAACCACTGCCAATATGCTCGATACAATTCCGCCTGCTTTGCGTGATCGACTAGAGATAATTGAATTTCCTGGTTATACGGAAGAAGAGAAGCTACATATATCCAAAAAATACCTATTGCCAAAAATTTTATCAGAACACGGTATCAAAGATAAAACCCTAAATATTGCTGATGGTGTTATTTCTGATGTAATACGCAAGCACACCAGAGAAGCTGGAGTTAGAGATCTTGAGCGTCAACTGGCCACAGTAATAAGAAAAGTCACGCGCAAAATAGTGGAAAAAAAAATAAGTGGAAAAATAAACATTACACCATCAAGTTTGCATTCGTACCTTGGTCCGATCAGATACAGTCATCAACAGGCTGAGAAAAAAGATGAAATAGGTGTAGCTACTGGACTCGCCTGGACTCCTGTCGGTGGAGAGGTACTTTCAATCGAGGCCACCAAGATGCCCGGTCGAGGTAAACTTTTGTTAACGGGTCATCTGGGTGAGGTTATGAGAGAGTCTGTCCATGCCGCCTTGAGTTATGCTAGAAGTCAAGCTCAAAGACTCGGTATTAAGGGCGATTTCTATAAAGAAGACATACACGTTCATGTGCCTTCAGGAGCGATTCCCAAGGATGGTCCTTCGGCCGGTGTTGCCATGGCTACGGCGATCATCTCTCTTCTTACTAGCAAGCCTATAAACAAAGACGTTGCTATGACAGGTGAGATAACTTTGCGCGGCAAAGTACTTGAGATTGGTGGTGTTAAGGAGAAGGTCTTGGCGGCTCATAGAGCCGGTCTTAAGATTGTGATTTTGCCTGCTGATAACAAGAAAGATGTTATAGAAGATATACCTACTGATATTAAGCGGGATCTAAAATTTAAATTTGTAAAAAATGTGGAAGAAGTGTTGAGATTGGCGCTAATAAGACAATAGGAGGGTATTTGTTGATTGGCGGCGTGGCGAGGTCTATGTGAACAGCTGGCTATTGTGGGGCAGTTTTTTATTGTTTAAAATTGAAGGATGATTACTGAGTCAGATATAGTATTAAGACTTTTACTTGCGGCAGGCCTCGGTGGCGTTATTGGCTTTGAAAGGGAGCGTGCGCATAAGGTTGCTGGCCTGAGAACGCACTCGATAGTTTCTGTTGGTGCTGCTTTGTTTTCTTTAGTTTCTATATTTTTATTTGAAAATTTTCCCTCAGTTAATGGAGTTTCTGGATTCGATTATCATCTTATTGCTAACGTAATAGTTGGTATCGGTTTTATAGGCGGAGGCGCAATATTGAGACAAGGACCTAGGGTTCTGGGTACTACGACGGCTGCCACTCTTTGGCTTGTTGCTGGGGTTGGGCTGGCTTCTGGAATAGGTTTTACTTACGGTGCTGTCGCGGCAGCTGTGATAGGTTATGTTTTGTTGACGTTGTTGTGGCAGATTGAGAAGAAATACATACGTGATAAATTGCCTTATCAGAATTTAGACGAGCCTAATGAGTCAGAAATAGCTAGGCATGCTGATTAAATTGGACAGAAAATTTTGGTTAGGAACAGCTACCCTTGTTGGTAGCACCATAGGGGTTGGGGTATATGGGGTTCCATTTGTTTTTCAAAAATCCGGCTTTTTGGTCGGAGTTTTATTTTTGATTGGTCTGGGTGGTCTCATGCTTTTGACCAACCTTCTGTATGGAGAAGTAGTTTTGAGAACAAACCAACGTCACCAGCTAATAGGTTATTCTAGGCTATATCTGGGGGGTGCGCTAAGCAAGATAAATCTTTTTACTTTTATACTTGGGGGCTATGGTGCTTTGATAGGTATAACTATAATAAGCAGTGGTTTCCTTTCAAACATTTTTTCATTTTTATTCCATTTTTCACCAACAAGTTGGGCGACATTTTTTGTTGTTGTAACATCTGCGTTGATATTGAGGGGATTACGCACTGTATCTAGGATTGATTTTTTTATGATGCTAATTTTTGGTCTCATCATATTATTTATAGGTATTTGGGGTTCAGGTAGTATACATTATGAGAATTTTAATTTTGCTACAAAAGATTTTTGGTTCTTGCCATTCGGGGTAATTATTTTTTCAATGGCTGGTTTGCCAGGGATACCTCTTGCTAGAGAAGTATTATCAGGACGTGAAAGAAGTTTAAGAAAAGCTCTGATACTGGGTACGCTTATTCCTTTAATTTTGTACTTATTTTTTGCTTTTGTTGTTGTGGGGATAAGTGGTGAATCCACATCCCCTGATGCTATATCGGGGTTGGCCTGGTATCTTGGTCCGGGAATTGTTTTTGTGGGTTCAGCCCTCGGGTTTCTAACGTCATTTACTATATTCTTAAATCTGGGTACGGCCATGAAGAGGGCATTGCAGGAAGACTTTAAATTCAAATCAGGCTGGGCTTGGTTGCTTGTGGTTTTACCACCCTATCTACTTTATCTTTCAGGTGTTAGGAATTTTATAGACATTATTAGCTTGGTGGGTGGTTTGGCGGTAAGTGTTGAGATGATGATCTTAATTTTTGTATATGCTAACGCTCGAAAACACGGTGACAGATTGCCTGAGTATACAATTCACATACCTCTGCCTCTGCTTTATTTAATGATAGCGATTTTTGCATTCGGGGCTGTATACACTCTTGTTTTTAAGTGATTAACTTTAATTAATAATTTTTATTAAAAAACCCGCTGTTGCGGGCTGGCTTTTACGGTTTACCTAAATAATACGAAACAATCACAGCGATAATTAGGGCGATAATTTTTGACATTTTGAAATTTCCTGGTGCTGTAAGTTGATATATTGCCGGTATGCATATTTGAGCAAGAACCATAATAACAAACAACGAACCAATTGTTTCTCTTGTTGACTTGGCGAGTACTTCTGTGAAAAGTAGGAGGCCCATTCCAGCAGAAACACCTGCGGCATATGCCCATGGCATCTTTAGGTCTGTATACGCAGTGCTTACTATTTTTAGTAACAACAAAAATGAAGCAGCCGCAGTTATGATAATTGAAACAGAGCTTGCCCAGCCAGCATTAATCCTAATTATGAAAAAAGGTAGTACACCCAAATACGTAGAACCAGCAAATACCGCAGCTTGCCCATATCCATCGAGACCAGACCTGGCCATAAGTAAGGGCCAGAGCCCAAACAAAATTCCAGCCACAACGGCTTTTATTTGAAGTGGGTTCATGTTTGCTCACTTCTTATTTCAAGAAACTAAAAATATAGTAACACAATAATTTATCATTGGCAATGACATGTATGGTTTAGTGAGTGTAAGATTAAATTATAAAATTAAATTTTGATATCATTTTTAAGAAAAATTGAGGGACTGATTTTTTATTTGTTAATATTTTCGATTCCGTTTCAGGCGCGGATTATTTTGCATAAGTGGACAGAGCCTTTCAACCAATGGACAAGCGCGTATGTCTATGGAACCGATGTGTTGTTGTTTGTTGTTTTAATTTTTTGGTTAAAAAACTTTTTTGTTAATTTAAAAAAAACACATAATGACAAAACTACCAAAGTTGCCAAGATCAGTATTTTAGATCCAGGATTTTGGCTTTGGATCTTGTTGGGAGTGTTTGCGATATCTATTCTAAATTCGATTATTGTTGGACTGTCTTTTTACGAACTAATCAAATTTATAGAGTTTTTGGGATTCTATCTCTACATTAAAAGTAATTATGGCAGGGTGTACAATTTTAAAAGACTGGCGTTAATTGTTGTTGGTTCAGGATTACTCCAGGCATTGATCGGCATTATTCAGTACATAAAACAGGGGAGCTTAGGTTTGGGTTTTTTGGGTGAGAGTCCTCTGATTGTCGGAGCGCCAGGGGTAGCAGTGTTTGTTGTTGATGGTGAAAAATATCTCCGTGCTTATGCTTTAACCCCGCACCCCAATATATTGGCAGCATGGCTATTCGTATCTATCGTTATGTTCATTGTTTTGTGTATAAGTAAATCAGGATTTAAATTTAATAAACCAATGAATTTGTTGATGTCCGCTGCTTACGCAGTAATTACATTCGGATTTTTTCTAACTTTTTCTAGAGTTATAATAGGTTTGTGGTTTATTTGTTTTGTGCTGAGTCTGATATTGATTTTTTTAAAAAATAAATCAGAGAGCCCTTCAAATATTAGAGAGAGATTGAAGGGGATTGTACTCTTAACTATAATTATCGTTGGAGTTTTCACTTTTTTATTTTGGCCTCAAGTGGCATCCCGCGTTAGGGTGTCTTCGCAAGAAGAAGCAGTTACACAGAGGATTTTTTATAATAAAATTGCAGGCACTCTGGCATCAGAAAATTTGTGGTTTGGAAAAGGAATTGGTCAGTTTGTCCCAGATTTTATGCGCAAGTTTAGCAATCTTCCCAGAGGTGCTTACCAGCCGGTTCACAACGTGTATTTATTATTATTGAGTGAAACGGGTTCTGTTGGTTTGGGTGTATTTATGATTTTTTTGTTTTTTGTTTTTTATAAATTTATTTTATATTTTCGTGCTTCTTCTCAATTCAGGGATCTAGTCCTATTCTGTTTGGTGATTCCAGTATTTTGCTTATTGGTAGTCGGATTATTCGATCATTTTTTGTGGACTTCTCAGCAGGGAAGTTTGGTTTTTTGGATGCTCCTGGGTCTTATTCAGGCAAGATTTTAAGGTGTGGATAGTTTTTGGCAAAAAAGTATAACTTGTGCTACAATTAACTAACAATATGAATTTATCTAAAGGCATAGTTTTTTCATTGTTTTTTGTGGCTTTTGCCCTGTTTTTGCCTATTTCTGAGGCACACGCAGATGGCGGCCGTTATTTAGTTAAGTCAACCAAAGGATTTTGGAAGAATACTTTTGGAGTTAGGCATGTTTTTGATAGTGGATTCACCGCAGATTTATCAGATTTTCAAATTAGATTGGCCAAGGTTTTTGGTGTTGAAATCGAGGCGGTTCCAGTGTTCCAAATCTTGCCTGGTGATGCATCTTCTATACCTGTTCCGGACGTGAGTGATGTTAGGGTCAAAAAAAATGTTTCTAGGATTGTACCATCTGATCAGACTCCTTGGGGCGTAGAACTGGTTTACAATGATCCAGATCTAGTTTCAACGTCTGGAGGTGCTGGTGTAAATATAGCCATACTTGATACTGGCGTTAACTCCTCACACCCTGATCTCAAGAACAGAATTGCCAAATGCAAGGATTTTAGTTCAGCGCGTAATCCAATAGTTGATGGAAAGTGCGATGATAAAAACGGACATGGTACACATGTTGCTGGTATAATTGCCGCAGATTCCGGGGCTGATGCCAAGGGAATTTATGGTATTGCCCCAGAGAGTAACCTCTTTGTTTATAAGGTGTGTGGTGCCGATGGTTCTTGTTCAGCAGATGATATTGCAGCTGCTTTAAATGTTGCAGTCGCTGATGGAGCTAATATTGTTAATATGAGTTTTGGATCTGATCGAGAGTCCTTATTAATTAAAAATGCTGTTTCTTTTGCCAGTGATAAAGGACTTCTTTTGATAGCGGCAGCCGGTAATGATGGACCGTTTGCTGACAGTATCGATTATCCTGCTTCTTATAGTTCAGTTATATCTGTGGGTGCTTTAAATGTACTACTTGATACTCCCGAATGGAGTTCAAGGGGTTCAAATTCTAAAACAATACCAGGTTTAGTTGAGAATAGAGATATGGAGTTCGCTGCCCCAGGAGAACGCATTGAATCAACTTGGATTAACGGTGGTTACGCACTTCTTTCCGGAACCTCTATGGCAACTCCTTTTATTAGTGGTTTGGCTGCCAAGTATTGGTTAGTTGATGAGGAAAATCCTTCTGTGGCGACTCGAGAATTGATGAGGTACATAACAATAGACGTTGGTCTTGAAGGAGAAGATGACGCCACTGGATTTGGTTTGCCTCAAGTTGAATAATTTTTAGACTATCTTTTACAGGCTTAGATTTTTTGTTCCTAATTTATTCTAGTCAATATTTTGTAGTCTATGTTTTTCGTTGATTAATCGTGTAATACGTCACCTTGTTTTATCTGATTTTCTTTTGAATTTTGCTTTTGGTCTTCTTGCACCCATTTTTGCCATATTTGTTATTGGTAGTATCGATGGTGGCTCTCTTCGGGTCATAGGGTTGGCCACAGCTTGTTATTGGATTGCTCGTACAGCTACTACCGTGCCGCTCTCACGTTTTATGGATAAGACCAATGGCGAAAGAGATGAGTTTTATTTTGTCGTTGCCGGTTCTTTTATTATGTCGAGTATACCCCTTTTTTATATTTTGGCCAGTTTGCCATGGCATATTTATTTAATTCAGTTTTTACTTGGTTTGGCTAATTCCATGGCTGTGCCAGCCTGGAGAATATTGTTTACTGACCATATTGATTATGGACGCACTGGCTACGAATGGTCTCTTGAAGATATCGCAATAGGTTTGTCTGTCGGTGCAAGCGCTTATTTGGGTTCGATCATCGCAGAAAAGTTTGGTTTTGACCTTGTTTTTATATTGCTTGCGATAATGGGCTATTTGGCAACTGCAATATTTTTGATTCCTCTCAAAAATGATGCCAAAACATTAATCCAACTTAAACGTAGTGGGCGATGGGCGAAGATAAAAGCAAAGAGGGAAAACCTGCCCTCTACTATCAAGGAAACAAATTAATTTGGCGTATGAGTTGTTGTGTAACAAAATAAAAAAGCCTGGCGAGTTGATACCAGGCTGGGTTGCGGCGGAAGGGGTATACCACCGCTGCCGAGTGTACGGCACGATCCCTTGGGACCGTCTCTTGGGTAAGCGCGACAAGGGGCCAACTCTTATTATTATCCTATAAAATAAATTTAATTTTGTCAAAATGATTATTCAATTCCAAAAACTGGTGTATAATGAAGGCGATATAATCTAATCATTTATGCGGAGGATCTTACTAACTGGGGGTGGTTCAGGCGGGCATCTATACCCGCTCGTTGCTGTTGCGGAAGAATTACAGGCGAGAGCCCTTCAGGGGGCTATCGGTTTGGATATGAAATTCATTGGCAGTGATGGTTTGGCAAAAGAGCTATCTTCCAGCATTGGAATTAAAAATCAAAAAATAATTGCACCCAAGTGGCGTCGGTATGCAAGTCTCCAAAATTTTCTAGATATCCTAAAAGTACCGGTGGCCTTTTTGCAGTCATTGTTTTTTGTCTGGTCATATATGCCAGACCTAATTTTTTCTAAAGGTGGATATGACTCATTTTTCCCAGTGCTTGCTAGCCGTATTTTTGGGATACCAATAGTAATTCATGAATCTGATGCTATCCCTGGTAAGGCAAACTTATGGGTTAATAAGTGGGCAGTTAAGGTTTTTATTGCTTTTGAAAGCGCAAAAAATTATTTTAAAAATACAAATATAGAACTTGTTGGTAATCCAATGCGTCGAGGACTCTCTGGAGTATCGGAAAGATCTTCTGCTGTCGCGGCGTTTAGTTTAGATTCCTCTAAGCCGGTTGTGTTAATAACTGGTGCTAGTCAGGGTTCACAGGCAATCAATGAGGCCTTGATTCTCTCAGTGGTAGAGATTGCAAAAAAATTCCAAATTATACACCAGTGCGGGGCAAGTAATTTTGATCAAGTAAAAAATAGAATGTTAATCATAATAAAAGAGGGGGAGGCTAGTTATGGGCAGACAGTTAAGAATAATTATCGATTATATCCAACTTTTGATGTTGGTCAAATGGCCTTAGCTTATTCAGCCGCGGATGTCATAGTCTCAAGATCTGGAGCGGCATCTTTATTCGAAATCGCAGCGGCAGCTAAGCCATCTATTGTGATACCGCTAAAGGATTCTTCTAGTGGGCATCAGTTGGCTAACGCCCGGGAGTTTTCAAAATTTGGTGCTATTCTTATAGAAGAACAAAATCTTACCTCTCACATTCTCTTGAATGAGATAAATAGGGCGTTTGAAAATAGAGTTGAAATTTCAGATAAGATAAGACATTTTGCAAGAGTTGATGCGGCAGCCAATATCGCCGTAAAAATTCTTGATATGTTTAATTAAAAAGGCCTAGTCGGCCTTATGAAGAAAAAGAAGATCCACATCCACAAGTTGTTTTTACGTTTGGGTTGTTGAATTTAAAACCAGAAGACTCAAGAGTATCAACGTAATCAATTTCGCAGCCTTCCAGATAGAGAAGACTGGCCTGGTCTATTAACACTCTTAATTTGTGCGGCTGATCGTCAATGTCATAGCCCTCAAACTCGTATACTTTATCTAACAATTGGGGCTCAGTTTCTTCTACGCCCATTTTATATTGAAATCCTGAGCAGCCCCCGCCGACAACACTTATCCTCAACACTGATCCAAAATCGTGTTCTACGATAACTTGTATGGCCTTGTTTACTGCTGCCTGGGTCATTGTTATGCTCACGAAAACCTCCAAATAACAAAATTCTATAATTATTTTATCAAAAATATGGAAAACTGGCAAACAATCGGCTTTGAAAAACAAAAGAAATTTTTTAAGCAAATTAAGACAAACGGCAATCTTGCGCACGCATATCTTTTTACTGGTCAGGAAATGATTGGCAAGAAGACCTTTGCCATAGAACTGACAAGCTTAATTAACAGAGTTGGTAAAGAAACCAAGAAGTTTAATAATGACCCAAACATTCTGGTTCTGACCGCCAATGATTCTGATAGTGGCAAGTCAATATCAGTTGATCAAATACGTTCAGCAAAATCATTTCTAAACCTTAGTCCATACTCGGGAGCTTACAAATTTCTTATAGTTAATGATGCTCATCTCATGACTGTTGAATCCCAGAACTCACTCTTAAAGATTCTTGAGGAACCTAGTCATAGTTCTATAATTTTTTTAATAACTGCAAATCCAAGTCTTCTTTTGGAGACTGTGGTTTCACGTTGCCAGGAGATTTATTTTCCTACCCACAGCCATGAACTTTTTAATGATATTTTATTAAAATCCAAGCTTTCAAAAAATAATCAGCAATTTTTGCTTGATTTTTGCGGTGGTCGTATGGGATTGCTTATAAATATTGTAAATGAAAGCCTATTCCCTAAAATTGAATCTGCGTCAAGAATGATAATGAATTTGGCACACGTTTCTATAAATGAGCGTTTTAGTGAGGCCCAAAAACTTACTGATGAAAAGAAAAAGTCGGATCTGGTAGATACGGTTCTGTACTGGATCCTTTATTTGCGTACTCGCATGGAAGACTCTAGGGCGCGTAAGATTCTTAAGAATTTATTAGTACTTCACGAATCAATAAGTAGGCCGCAATTTAATCAGAGATTAGCTCTAGAAAATTTTTTAGTTCGATTGTGAGGTTGTCTAATCACAGATGTCTTTTAAGAGAATATTAAAACCACTGTTATTCAGTGGTTTAGTTTTTGTTGTCTGGAAGCAGTAGGTTAAAAAAATCACACCAGGCAAGCGCGAGTATATCTATGCGAAACAAAGTATTCCCGTATCTTAATTCTGAAGGGATTGAAATTGTTACAGTAGTGAAATAAGAAAACACCATCGTAGCACTAAGAAAAACAATCGCAACAATACTTGCAGGGGAAGAGGCTCCGTAAATCATTAGGGACTTGGCATACAGAGAAGATGTTATGAAGCCAGCATAACAAATTACCATCCAATAAACTGCCCAATCCTTGTCGAGGTGTGACACCCAAATCTTTGAGGATGTGTCAGTTATGAGTAGAGCTAAAAATACAATCGAGATACTCCCAAGGAGTCTTCTTGGACCAGGCTTATTATTGTCCATTAATTATCCTAACTTTTAAAATAGCTGAGACATTATAGACATAATTTTGAATCATTGTCCAAGATCGTTTAAGAAAAACCGCCTATTTGGGCGGTGTATTGTGAGGTGTTATGATCACAGTCGTGCCACTATTGAAAAATTCATGTGTCCTGTGTTCGATACACCACACGTCAACCTCCTCTCCTAAATTAAAGCGCATATGAATGGGTATTAGAAGTTTCCATTGCCTTTGTAAGTACTTACTTGATTGTTGACTAACAAGTTCAACTTCTAGTACCTCTAGTCCGGCACTTTTTAAGATGTTTGTTGTTTGATCGACACGATCAAGTTTGGCATTTATTTTGCCTATCCCGATAAAACCACAAACAGGACTTGCGTAAGAGTTCTTATTCTCTAGTGTATCTGATGATCTCATGACGTAGATTGCGGATATGACAATTAAGATCAATATTGAAATAAAAATCACAATTTGAGAAAGAAATCTCGAGCCACTGCCTGGACACATCGTAAAGACCTCAATAAGGTTCTTTAAAAGATCATGTACATTCTAAGATATAAATTTAAATTTGTCAACCTACTAATACTTATTAATTTTGATATGATTCGTATCAGGTAAGATTTATTAAATCATGTCTATAGCAGAATTACTAAAACAAAAAAGACCAAGCCTTGATGCGGTTTTGGATTTTTACAAAAGTGATATAGCTTCAATAAGGACAGGTCGAGCCACGTCTTCTTTGGTAGAGGATATCGTTGTAGATGTTTACGGACAGAAGATGCATATAAAGGAATTATCTACTATAACTGTACCTGAACCAAAATCCCTACTTATTCAGCCATGGGATAAGAGCTCCGTTCCTGCTATTGAGGGAGCAATCCGCAAAAGTGATCTCGGGCTGAGTCCCGTGGTAGACGGCCAGGCCATAAGGTTGAATATACCTTCTCTCACAGAGGAACGTCGCAAGGAATTTGTAAAACTTCTTAAGCAAAAAAGCGAAGAGGCCAAGATTAAAATGCGTCGTGTACGTGAAGAGATCCTTGACAAGGTTCAGTCTATGGAACGCGCCCATGAGATACGAGAAGATGACAAGTTTAAAGCCAAAGAAGATTTGCAAAAATTGATCGATGATTATAATAAAAAAATAGGTGAGCTTGAAGCAAAAAAGGAAGCGGAGCTGATGA
>C687J35174_10003733_pt1 | contig 20767 bp, 24 predicted proteins | sample RifCSPhighO2_01_FD_35174 | JGI IMG/M metagenome (IMG submission 35174) | reverse complement strand
TTAAGGGAAGATGAAGTAGAAGGTTTTTTAGAAAGAGTTGTAACGCCTATTGGAACCTCTGCTAAAGCAGATGTTCCTAGAAAGTATTTAGGAAAAAGAGTTTATGTGATTGTTACCAAGAAAAAAGTTATGGCTTAACTTAATGACATTGGGCAGGTTACCTAAGGTTAAATTATTAAAGATAAAAATATTGCTTAAGATATGAATAAAAATATTCCTAACGTGATATTTAATGATGGGAAGAATATCACAACTCTCTCATGGTATGAAACTAACAATTTTTCGAATATGAAAAATGTTAAGCAATGTTATGGAATTTGTTTTGATAAAAAAGGCAAGATACTTATTGTTGAAAATAAAGGGAAATGGTCCTTGCCTGGAGGAACTCCTGAAAAAGGAGAAACATTTGAACAAACATTAATAAGAGAAGTTGATGAAGAGGCAGATGTAGACATTGTTAACATAAAACCTTTAGGATATAATAAAGTAGAAGAATTAAAGAAAGGTAAGAAATCTGTTTTTTATCAATTAAGATTTATTGCAAAAGTTTCAAAAATTAAAAAGCAAACGCTTGATCCTGCTACAAATAATCAATTTGGAAGAAAATTCATAAACCCCCAAGATTTTCTTTCTTATACTCATTGGGGTAAAACTGGAGAAGCGATGATAAAAAGAGCATTAAAAGTAAATTCCATACTGAAAACAAAATATCATTAAGTTAACCTTTCTTCTTTAGTGTAAGAAACAAGACTTGCGCATTTTTATCTTCCAATTTTTGCTCCAGTATCTTCCTTTTAGGGAGATTATCTATAGATGTTTCAATAAAATATTTATTTATTTTGGTTTGATATTAAACTTTTTTTCTATTCTTTAAGCAAATAAATATCTCGTTTGGTTTTAGTATTTTATTAACATTTTTCAGATACTTTTTAATATCTTTATCTTCGAATTGATGCCATCCTAAAACTCCAGAGCTTATTACAACATAAAAATATGATTCCAGTTCTTTATGAGTTGTAGCTAAATCAAGTATAGAGCTTCTTAAGAATTTGTCACATTTAAGTTAACTTGGTTTGTTATTTATATCAATAACCTAGTAATCAATTTCATCATCATGAAAAAATCCTTATTATTTATATTAAACCATTGTGCACCAATGCCAAGAAATATTTTAGTTTTTTTATGTTCTAAATCTAAAACCACTAAACAAACCACACCTTAAAAGGTGTGGTAAACTCAAGGTTTTCTTGATTTTTAAGATAATTGCCTATTGAAGGATAAACAGTATACTTCATATACTTCCTGTCAATCCATTTATTCCAAAAATGTTTCTATTTCATTGTTTAATTTTTCATTCATATAACTGAATTAGCTGTTAATATATAAATTGTATGTGCTAATGATAAATCTCATCACAAACTTTATTAATTATTAAAACGTTTGCTGACAATGGTTGATTTAAGCACTTCTGCAGGACTTCTTACATTTCTTCAGTCAAATGGTTATTTTATTATTTTTTTAATTATGTTCTTTGAAGGACCAATTATTACCTTTGCTGCAGCATTTTTGGCTTCTTTAGGAGTATTTAATATCTATGTAATCTTTTTATTATCTATACTTGGAAATTTAATACCAGATACCATATTGTTTTTGATTGGAAAACATAGCAGAATAAATACTATTAAGAAAATATCTGAATTTTTTGGTTTAAATAAACCAAGAATGGAAAAGATAGAAAATGGTTTTTCAAAACATACAGCTAAATTAATAATATTTTTTAAGTTAATCCCTGGTTTTGCAATTCCAGGCCTGGCACTTGCCGGATTATCAAAAGTATCATTTAAGAAATTCTTTATTATAAGCCTCACTCTTAATTTATTATCTGCAATATTATTTACCCTATTAGGATTTTATTCAGGGATAACAGTATCTTCTTTATTAAAATACTTAAAATTAGAGAAATATATCTTAGTAGCCTTTGGAATATTTATTATAATAATATTTATTCTGATAAAAATTTTCAAAAAATATTATAATCAAAGATTAACAAGATCTATGTAGATATTCTTAAGTTCTTTTCCTATCTTTTCAAGAGATTTAGTGCTTGCAACTTTTCTTGCATTATATGAAATTTTTTTTCTTAGTTTTGAATCGTTAAGAAGAAGATTTATTTTTTTTACAAATTCCTCATTATCTTTTGCCATTAAACAATTTACCCCTCCTTTTAGATAAGACCTAAATGCTGGGATATCCCTTACTATAATTGCTTTGCCCATAGCTGCAGCTTCTAAAACAACTATACCTTCATTTTCTTCATAACTTGGAAAAAAGAAAATATCTCCTGCAGAATATGCCTCAATTAGATTATCAATAAATCCAGTAAACATAAAATTTTCAGGTTTATTTTTAAGTTCATTAGTTATACCTTTACTCTTCACCATATTTTTTAGGTATTGGCCAACCCAAAGAAAATGAGCTTTAGGAACATCTCTTGCAACTCTAATAAAATCTATAATGCCCTTTCTAGGAAAAACTAGACCAACTGAAAGAACTACAGGTTTTTTAAGATTATAATCTTTCTTGAATTTATCACCTAACACTTTATTGTTAATCCACTTATTTACATCAACACCATTACTAACAACTCTTATAGGTTTATTTTTTAGCCTTGGGTAATTTTCAATTAAACTCTTTGTATATGTTGTTGGACAAATTAATAAGTCTGCTTTAGAATAAAAATAATTCAGCCATATACGAATAATAGGAGAAAGTAGATTAGAAAAAAAGAAAGTTTCTCTGAAATCTTCTGATGTGACATGAGAATAAATAATTATTTTCTTTCCCTGTTTTTTTGCTCTATTAATTACTATTAAGTCTTTAGGGAATTGAGAGTTAACTTGTAGGATTTGATAATCTTGATTAGATGGATTTGTAGTATAGTTTATATTGTTCAATCTTAACGCTTCCTTTTGATGACTAATCGACTTACCCATACCAGATGCTTTCTGAAGTTTAAAATCACCAACATAAAGGCATATTTTAATATTTTTTCTTCTAGTCAATTCATTTTCTTTCATTTATAACCTCATTATAGGTTTCTTCCCATTGACTAATTACTGATTTTATTTCGTGTTTCTTAATTTCTTTTAGTGTATTCTTACTCATTTTTTCAAGAAGTTTTTTATTTTTAATTAAACTAACTATTTTTTCTGCAAAATCTTCTTTATCTCCATTTTTTGCCAGATATCCATTATAACCATCTTTTATTAAATCTTTAATGCCACGTGCATTGATTCCAACACAAGCTAGACCATTTATTTGAGCCTCTAATATAGTCATTGGTTGATTCTCTGTAGTAGAGGCAGTTACAAACAAATCAACTGCCTTAAAGATTCCTGATTTCAATAATTCTTCGTGCTCTATTTTACCAGTAAAAATTATATTATTAGATATACCTAGCTTATTCGCATATTTTTTCAATTGATCCATCTGAGGACCATCCCCCACAATTATAAGCTTTGTATTAGGAACCTTTTTAACTACTAGTTTAAAACATTCTAAAAGATAATCAAGATTTTTTTCATGTGCTATTCTTCCAATAAATAACAGAGTTGAGGCGTTAAGCTTATACTTTTCCTTTATTTTTTTCCATTTTGAATTATCTGAAGAAAATAAGTCTATACCATTTGATATAACTCTTACAGGTCTGATAAAACTATTTTCAACCAACTCTTTTTTTGTACTTTCTGAAGGACATGTAATTAAATTGCATTTATTATAGTAATTTCTTACATAACTCCATGAAATTTTTTTAATAAGACTAGAGTTTATCCCGATATGTCTAATATATTGTTCATCAGTAATAAATGTATGAAAAGTTCCGATTAATGGTTTTTTTAAAATTTTTGCTATTAAAACTGCTTGAGCTCCAAGAGTAAATGGCGTTTGAAAATGTATAACATCAATTTTTTTATCCTTTAAATAGCGAATCAATTCCACACTAATAGGAGATGTAAGTTTAAAACCAGGGTAAAAAAGAGCAGGTATACCAGGCATTCTTTTCACACTAATATTTGGATATAATAACTCTTTAAAATTTTTATAATTTGGGGCAATAATGCATATTTTATTTCCTTTATCAGCTAGTCCTTTAGCTAAACTAAGTGTAGATGTTACTACCCCATCTCTTTGGGGGATAAAAGTATCAGTGAATATTGCTATATTAAGCTTCTTCATATAAAGATTATTAGCAGAACATTTATAAGCATTTCTTTAAAGAAATAAACACAAATAAATTATCTTCCCCAACTCCACTTGGGTTTTTCACCTTTCTTATAACAAATCCAGAATATAAAAATTATTGATATTATCATAACGCCAAAAAATAAAGATAAGTCCCAAGTAGTAGGTTCACCATTAGGAGAAACCTTAGAAGCAAAGTAAATGCCATTCAATAATAAGACTGCTATAAATGCTAAGATAATAGTCCATCCCTGCCAGGATACAGGAACCCACCCCCAACCATATAATCTCATCTTGAACCACAATCTTTTTGGATTATCTTTCATATATTCAATATAGTTTCTCCAAGTGTATTTCTTTTTATTTTTCATTTTTCTTTTTTCTTTTTTCTCCCAAAAATTTTAAGAGCCATATAGAATAAAATAGAGTATGTGACAAAGAAAACTATTAGTTGCACATAATCAATTGAACCGCTTATAAGATAATCAATAATCCCAAATACCGGCGTAGCCACTAATGAACTTACTAGAGTCATTAAGATATTGTTTCTCATAAATAACTTAATAGTCACAGGTTGATAAATGTTTAGAAATAGAAACAATAGATAATACCCTTTCTTGTCCTTAATACTTTAATTGTTTACAGAAGAAGAAAATAATAGATAATATTATTAATAAAAATGATAAATGATTCAAAAAGTTAAAACTTCTTCTCCTCTTGCATAAAGCCCACCTTCAGGATTTTTATCAGGACAAAATGCTCCCCTATTTTTTATTCTTATTCCCTGTTCTTTTGTAACTCTTCCAATATTTTGTGCTTGAATTACATAATCTGTAGCAACTTTTATAACTTCATCAGGTTTCGGAGTTACTATAATCATACCCTGACCCATATTCCAAGTCTTATATGCTTCAACATCTGGAACTCCACCTAATGCTTGAGTATATTCTATAAATTCAGAAGGTTCAAAGGGTGTATCAATAACCGCTCCTAATCCTGAAGGTTTTAACACTCTTCCAAGTTTTCCAGGAACTCCACCACCAGTAATATGTGCTACTCCATGAACTTCTGTTTTTGGTTGTCTATCATATCCGCCAAACATATCAACAACTGCACCAGTATAAATTTTTGAAGGAGTTAATGCTAAATCTGCTAAACTTGCATTTCCCCTTTTCCATGGAACTTGGTGCCAATTATCTCCATGATTATTTTTCATAATTTTTCTAACTAAAGATAATCCATTTGACCTAAATCCTTCTTCCCTCAATCCAACTAAATAATCTCCTTCGTTTATTTCTCTTCCAGTAAACATTCTATCTTTTTTTGCAAACCATACAACAGCAGCTCCCCAATTATAATTAAAAGGTCCAAATCCTCCGACTCTGCTTCCGAGTTCAGCAACTTCTCCATTAACAATTGCTACATTTGCAGCTTTTGCAGCACCGATATAACCCTCTGCTAACTGTCTTACTTCTTCAATAAAAGATTTATCTGAAGTTGCAAGAGAATTAACATCAAGTATTGAACCAATTAAAACTGGCTCTGCTCCTCTTACAACAGCATCATCAGTAACCATCGCAAATAAATCATAAGCAATTGTTCTATGATTTTTAACTCTCTCTGCTAATTCCATTTTTGTTCCCACCCCATCAAATCCAATATTCATTAGAGTTCCAGCAGGTAAGTTAGAAACATCAATTGCCCTGACTCCTGTAAAATCATCAAAGGGAACAATTACTTCTCCTAATCTTCCTTTTCTATTATCCCAAGTTTGTTTTGCAGCATTGTAAAGAATTTTAGAAACATCATCTCCAAGATCAATGTTCACTCCAGAATCTGCATAAGTTGTTTGTTTTGCCATTTTAATCTAATCTAACTCCTTGAGGAATTGGTTTATTATCAAAATATAAAAGCCCTTGATCATCTTGAGAGTATCTTCCATCAGCAAGATTTACATCTTCAACATGAAAACCCATTGACTGTATTTTTCTCTTTCTTACGTCTGCTCGTGTGTCTCCAGTTTTTGTAATAACTTCTATTCTACTTGCCATTAAAATAAGAATAAAACTGAACTTTAAAAAGCTCTCTGAAAATATGTTATCCAAATAGAGTAATGAATTTATTTATCTATAACAATAGTGACTTAATATGCTATTATTAATTAATGTCCACCTTGTCCAACATGTCCAACCCTTTTCCTATTTATTATCTACAAAGAATTATTTTTTATTCTTACTAAAATTATCTGCAAAAAGGAAGACTAATGATATAGCTAACCAAAATGCGACTTTCAACCAATTCTTAGTTTGAATTGCTTCTATGGCTGCTATTCCAAAAAATAATATAAAAATTGCAAAATTAAATCCAAATTTTATTTCCATTTTTTCCTATTTTTAACAGGTATGAAATATATAAACCATACTATCCAAATAATCCATAAACCATACTATCCAAATAATCCATAAAGCATCAAGCCAGTCTTAGGTTATTAGCTCTGGAATACTTAATATTACGAAAAATCCAAAATACCAGTTTTCTCTCATCTTGTTTACTATAAAATAATAAGCTATTTTATCTAATTAAGCTTTATTCTTAAATTAAGCTTTATTCTTAAATTAAGCTTTATTCTTAAATTAAGCTTTATTCTTAAATTAAGCTTTATATATTTGATTTGCCTTAATTTATAATGGAATTTGAATTACAATACTTTATTTCATGGGTTTTATTTTGGACTTTAGGATGGTTAGGAATACATTTCCTCCCAAAGGAAAGAACAAATTATGAAAAAAATTATATTTTTGTATCAGTTTATTTCCTAATTATCTCAGTAATAATGATATTTTATTACAAAGATATAATTTATGAGATATATAAATACCTAAATTTCTTCTCATTTTTTCTAATAGTTGGATTTTTTGTGTTTAACCTTCTTTCATATAGGTTTGCAAATAAGTACCTAATAAGACCTGCAGAGAAACTACTAAAATATGCTGACATTTATTATTTACATTTTGATAAAAGGTATATAATATCAAAATCATTTGATATATTGTTTCAACAAATACTAATAATAGTCCTTGTTTTTCTTCTTAGAAATAACGGATTGAATCTTTTATGGATTAGTATTCTATTTGCTATAATGTTTGGAGTAGGGCATATACCTGCCTTAAGATTACACAAATCATTTTTTGGTATATTAATTTTTACTGCTTCAATACTATCTTCATTTCTATTCCCTTACTTAATATTAACGTATAAGTATGGTTTTGTTTATACTTACATAGCTCACTGGTTATTTTATACAAATACAGGTATTCTTTTTTGGATAATAGAAAATATCAAAATAAGACAAAAATAAAAGTATTTACAAATAACTTTATAACCCCTACTAACTATTAAATAAAATGGAAAAGGAAATTAATTGTAAGGAATGTGGAAAGAAGTTCAAGTTTACACTTCATCCTAATCCAAGATATCAAAGAAAATTCTGTGATAAATGCTCTAAGGAAAGGAAAAAAGCCTGGAATAACAGGCATTTAATGAAATTTGAAGATGGAGTTGATTAATTTTAATTAAAAAGAAATAATTTATAATATCAATTCTCATATTTTAATAATGGGTGAAATGTTTGATCTAACTAAAGAAGAGTTGAGATTATTCAAAAGTCTTAATACTCCAAACAAAATACAGGACTTTATAGATAAAATTCCAATTAATTTTGAAGAAAAAGGTGATACATGCTATTCTCCAAGAATGGTTTTAAAGAATAATAAGTGCCATTGTATTGAAGGAGCTATTTTAGCAGCTTTAATTCTAAGAGTTAATGGCTATACACCACTTATTCTTGATTTTGAAACAACTCATAATGATGAAGATCATGTAGTTGCATTATTCAAAAAAGATAATCATTGGGGAGCTATAAGTAAGACAAATCATGCAATCCTGCGTTTTAGAGAGCCTGTTTACAAAAGCATAAGGGAACTTGCAATGTCATATTTTAATGAATACTACTTATTTTCAAATGGAAAGAAAACTCTAAGAAAATATTCATCTCCAGTTAATTTAAAAAAATTTGATAAACTAGGCTGGATGACTACAGAAGAAGAAGTCTGGGATATTGCAAATTATATGGCTGATGCAAAACATCATAATATGCTAAATAAAAAACAAATAATGGGTCTAAGAAAAGCAGACAAAATAGAAATAGAAGCAGGAAAAATAACTGAGTGGAAAGGTAAGGAAATTAGAAAAGATTTATAATATGGCTACAGAAAACATTATCATGAAAGTAATGACTCTTAATATCCAAAATGGAGTATCAACAACAAGAGGATACTGGCATTATCTTTTATCAGGATGGAAATATGTACTTCCCCATTCAACTAAAGGAATAAAAATATAGCAAAATTCATATCTGAAGAAAATATAGATATAACTGCCCTTACAGAAATAGAAGGAAGTTCTTTTAGAAGTGGTGGAATTGACCAGACAAAACTTTTATCAGAATTATCTAAACTAAAAAATTCTCATTATTTTCAAGCTTCATCATTAGGTATGCTAGTTAATCATGGCAATTCTGTAATTTCAAAATATGGATTAGAAGATCTGGTATCATATGAACTACCAGGAGGAATTGAAAAAAGAATACTTGGAAAATGTAGACTAAGTATTTCAGGTACAGAAGTTAATTTTTTTGTAGCTCATCTTTCTCTTTCTAAAATGGCAAGAATAAGACAGTTATTAGAGATTTCACACATTGTAAAAAAATCAGAAAGACCATTTATTCTTGCAGGTGATTTTAATACATCAGATAAATCAGAAATAGAAAGTTTTGCTAAATCATTAGGAAATGGAGTTCAATATCAATCACATGATACATATCCAACATGGAGACCAAATAAACCATTAGACTACATATTCTTAAGTAAAGATTTTGAGTTAGTTAGGTCATATACTTCAAAAGAAAAATTATCAGATCATCTTCCTTTAATATATGAAGTTAAATTAAAGTGAATTAGTCTTTCTCAACATCAGGATGTTTCTGGCCCTCTTTAATTCTCTCTCTCAACTCTTTAAGCTGCTTTTTCTTTTCATCCTCATATTTTTTCTTATTGTCTTTGAACTCTTCAATTATACTAGATGTATACTCTCCTCCAAGAAAGTGAGGCATTATAACATAGTCTGCTCCTGCGTCATAAAGCTTGAATGTGTCAGATATCTGCCTTGCAGTAACTATAACAATAGAATTATTGCTTCTCTCTCTTATTTTCTGTAGAAGCATTATATTTGTTTCAATTTCAGGAATAGTTGAAACAACAAGATTGGATTTTGTAATATTCAAGTCATCTAAAAACTCTGAATCAGAAGCATCTCCATAAATACAGCTGATTCCTTTACTTTTCAGTCTTTTGACTCTGTCAGGATTATAGTCAATTACAACATATTTTTTTCTTGATTTAATAAATGATTTCATAATTGAAAATCCAACTCTATTTTCTCCTAATAAAACATAATCATAATATCCCTGTTTCGGAGCTTTTTCTCTAGTCTTTTTCTTCTCAAATATTCTAAAATATTTAGAAATTTTTGCATAAATAGGATCTGAATACATTATCATATAAGTTGATCCAGCTATAGTTATCAGTCCGATTACTGTTACAAAAGAAAGAACTTCACTAGATAAGTGGCCTACTTTAACTCCAAGAGCTATAAGTATAAGAGAAAACTCACTTATTTGAGCAACAGTCAATCCAGCCATGAATCCAGTACTTCTAGTATATCCAAATATCCCCATTAAAATCATTACTATAAGTGGATTTCCAATAAGTATGAATAAAGAAAGTGTTATTATTGTAAATATGTGGCTTGATATATCTAAAAACACCATCTGAGATCCAAGTATTAAGAAAAATGAAATTATAAAAAAGTCTCTTAATGGCCTTAACTTAGCGCTTATTTCATAATTATAAGGTGAAACTGAAAGCAAAATTCCTGCAATAAGAGCTCCAACTTCTAGAGAAAGGCCTGCAACATAAAATAAAGCTGCTAATCCAACTCCCCAAACTATTGCAAACACAAATAAAAGCTCTTTTGATCTTGCAAAAAAATCATTAAGCTTAGGAAGCACATAATAACTAAACGGCAGAAGTATGAGTATAGGGACTCCTCCCTTTACTATTGTTGTTAAAACAGCACTTGTTACACTATTTCCATTTGAAAAAGATGAAACAACTATTAAAATTACTATTGCTATAAGATCCTGCACAAGCAAAAATCCTATTGATATTTTACCATATAATTTATCAAGAGCTTCTTTATCTGAAAGAAGCTTCATAATTATAATTGTGGATGAAAATGAAAGTGCAGTAGCAACATATATTGATGTTATCGAGTTTAAACCAAGTGCTAATCCAATGAAATATCCTACTAAAGACGTGAACACAACTTGTCCAATACCAGTTATAAGTGAGATTTTACCAACCTCTTTTATTATTTTAGGGCTTAAGTGCAATCCAACAATAAACAAAAGAAGAGTTATTCCTAATTCAGAAAAAACAGAAATTGCTTCATTATATTTTAATAAGTTGAGGAATAAAGGACCTATTAGAATTCCGGAGATAATATATCCAATTATTAATGGCTGTTTAAGTATACGCATAATAAATGAAACAGCTAAAACTATTGCAAGTATAATGCTAATTTGAACAAAAAAACTTTCCATATTTTTAAGCAACTCTATTTAACTTTCCTTGTGATTTAATATTATTTATTGTTGTGTCTAAAATCCTTTGCAAAGCATCTCTTGTGTAAAAGGCAGTATGAGGAGTTATTATTACATCTTTATCTTTTAAAAGCAAATGATTTCTTAAAAAAGTTTTCATTTTATCTCTATTTAGCTTACCTCTCAAAAATTCTCTTTCTTCTTTCAAGTCTTCTTCACCCTCTAAGACATCAAGAGCAGCCCCTTTCAAAATATTATTATCTAAAGCATAAATTAATGCTTGAGTATCTACGATTTCTCCCCTGGCTGTATTAATTAAATAAGATCCCATTTTTATTTTTTTCACATTACCCATGTTTATCATATGTCTTGTTGAACTATTTAGTGGACAATGAATTGTAATTATATCAGATTTAGTTAATAAATAATCTAAAGAAACATAAGCAAATCCTAATTTCTTTGAAAGTTTTTTATCTTTTGTTTTTGTGTAAACTATAATCTTCATATCCATTGCCTTGGTAATTTTAATAACATGTTGTCCAATATGTCCTGCCCCAATAACTCCAAGAGTTTTACCTTTAACATCAAATCCCTCTAATCCTTTGATACTAAAATTATCATTTTTAGCTCTTTCAACACTTAAAGGTATTTTTTTACTTAAACTAAGTATAAGACCAACAGTATGCTCAGCAACAGTATTTTCTCCATAAAAAGGTACATTGCTTATTCTNANNCATTTATCCTTACATTTAATCAAATCTATATGATCATAACCAGTAGACATTGTAGAAATAAACTTTAATTTACTAAGTTGATCAAGAATTTTCTTATTTATCTCTGAATAAATAAAAATACATAATCCATCAACATCTTTAATTTTAGGTATATGCTTTTCAGAAAGCTCTTCATCAAAAAATAATAATTTATGTTTTTTTAATTTACCTTTAACGTATTCCTGTTCCCATTTTTCTAATTCAAAAAAAGCCAGTTTCATTTCACCACTCCCTTTATAATTTTAAACTTCCCGGTTTTAATAATCTTTTGAGCTTCATTCCATGTTAAAATTCCTTCACTTGCTCCTAGTTTAGTTATTACAGACTGAGAATTTGCCAGGCCTATTTTTATTGCAGTTTCAATATTTTTTGTTTTTATATACCCTGTAATAAAACCTGCAGAAAAAGCATCACCTGCACCAGTTACTTCCTTTACTTTTATCTTATCAGGCCAGTATTTATACAAATAACTACCATCATAGACCATACCCATATTTTCCCCATCTGTTATTATCACTATTTTTACTCCAAGATTATGTAATTTTACATGAGCATTTTTTCCAATAAGAACCTCTGCTTCTTCTTTATTCATGCTTAATATCTCAGAATTTTCTACAATTTTTTTTATATTTTTCAAACCTTCTTTAACCTGATAGCTGGAAGGATTAAAACTTATTTTTATCCCACTGGCAAGAGCATAATCAACTATTTTCTTCTGAGTTTCTAAAGAGTCTTTTTTCTGAGAAGTAAAATGAAACCATTTTGTTTTTAAATTATTGATTTTTATTTCATTAGATTTTAGATGATCACTGCTTCCTTTATATGTCAAAACAGTTCTGTTTCCTTTATTTCCCTCCAAAATTATAGAATATCCATTGTTTTCTCCACTTTTAACTCCTAAAAAATCTACTTTATTTTTTTTTAATTCTTTTAAAACTAAAATAGAATTATAATCATCTCCTATTTTTCCAAGATAACCAGTTTTCAAACCAAGTTTTGAAAAGCTTGCTGAAGTATTCATACCTCCGCCACCAATTGAAAAAAATAAACCATTAACTAATATCTTTGTTCCAACAGGAAATGCTATTTCACCATTTTTCTCCTCTACACCTGTGCTGATAAATGCATCTACAACAGCACTACCAACACTTATTATATCATATTCTTTCATTTTCACCTCTCTTCCATATACTTATTTTTAATATAATGGATAAAGGGTTTTTCAAGTTTTTCTATTTGGTATTTATCCAAAACATCATAATAATTTTCAATATCTTCAATTGGAATATCAATTAATGGATATAATTTCTTCCATAATATCCAGTTCATTAATAGCCTTGAAAGTCTCGAATTTCCATCAGCAAACGGCTGTATTGAGATTAATTTTAAATGAACTAATGCTGCTAACTCCAATGTATGGTATTTTTTCTTTTCCACTTTATACCAAGAGAAAAAATCTTTTAATTCTTTATCAACATGATTCCATTTTGGAGGAATATAACTAGTGCCTGCAATTTTTACATCTCTTTTTAATTCGCTCCTCAACTTCCCAGCAATTGAATCTTCTATCCCCGAAAACAAAACTTTATGGAGTTTTTTAATAAAATTTAAATTTAATTCTCCTTTATATTTAGTTATGACAAGTATTCCTTTTTCATGATTTTCCAATTCCTTAGCAGTTCTTAAATTTTTAAAATTTTGAGGAATAATTCCTTCTTTTAATATTAATGATGTCTGTCTTAATGTAACATCTACTCCAGAAAGTTTACTGCTATCATAAGTAAATCTAATTATAAATTCTTTTAATTTTTCTTTTTTCTCCAAAACACTCAATTTTTTAAGTTCACTTTTATAATTTTCTTTTATAATTTCTATTTTTTCAATATCTTCTTTAGTAAAATATCTTGTTCTTTCATTTCTTATCTCTTTTAAGAATTCCTTTTTTAATTGTTCTAATCTTAATTTAGAAGGAAGTGCTTTACCAATATATTTTTTCTTTTGAATAACTTTTTTTCCTTTTCTGATAGAATGAACTAAAACCCAGTATTCTTTATTCTTGACTTTTATCTTCTTTTGAAATACCATAATATAGTTATGTACTACACTTTTTTAAACCTTACGGTTATGCCCACATAATTTTTTTACTTCTTATTTTCCTTTAGTCAAAGCTTCCAAGCCAGGAAGCTTTTCTCCTGCTAAATAATGGATTAAAGCCCCTCCACTTAGACTAATATATGAAAAGGAGTTTTTAGATATTTTGAATTTATCAATTGAAGATGCACTACTTCCTCCAGAAATAACACTAAAGGATTTAGATCTAGAAATTGATTTAAGTATTTCTTTAGTTCCTTTTTGGAAATTTTTATCACTTATCTTTCCAACAGCTCCTTTGAAAAATATAACTTTAGCTTTTTTAATTTCTTTATTATATGACTCAATTGTTTTATCACCAACATCATAAATAGGATATTTTGAAGGTAGATTATCAATGCTTATATTTTTTCTTTTACCATTAACAGAAATAGCTAAATCAACAGGAATATTAATGTTTTTAATATTTTTCTTGATAACAGAAATATATTTTAGATCATTTTTTAGTATTTCTTTTTCTTTTCCAAGGCTATAACCTTTAGCAATTAAACACAATAAACTAAAAGTGCCTGTACTAAGAACATTATTTTTTAATATAGGCACCAAGTCTTTAACTTTTACTCCACCAAGAATAAATAAAGCATTTTTTGTATTTTTCTTTACTCTTTCTATATTATTAAGCTCATTTTCCATAACTAAACCAATGTAAGATGGAAGTAATCTTGGAAATGAAATAATAGAAGTTTGGTTTCTATGGCAGACAGAAAAAGCATCCATAACAAACATATCAGCCATTCCTGATAGTATTTTAACAAATTTATTATTTCCAAGATTAAACTCTTCTTTTAAAAAACGAACATTATCTAAAAGTAAAGCTTCTCCATTTTTCAAATTTTGAATTGAATTAATTGATTTTTCTCCAATTATATCTTTTACAAATTTAATTTTTGTATATTTATTTATTATTTTAGCATGCTGTTCTAAAGAAGTAAAGTCATGTTCACCAGGATTTCCTTGATGTGCTAAAATAATCACTTTAGCCTTTTTTTTCTTAAGAAAATTAATTGTTTCAGAATGTGCTTTAAATCTAGGGTTGTCTTGAACCTTTCCTTTAATAATTTCAGTATTAATATCAATTCTTAGAATTACTACTTTTCCTTTTAAATCTAGATTTTTTATTGTTTGAAGACTCATTTATTTTGTTACTTTTTTCGTTTTGGGAATTTTTTCCAAAGGTTCATTTTGGACACCTTTTCACAAAAGATTTATCATTTATTAAATTTTTTTAGCATAGTAATAACATCAACTACTCTACAAGAATATCCATACTCATTATCATACCATGCCAAAACCTTTACTAAATCTCCTTCTTTTAAAGTTAATAATGAATCAACAATGGCTGAGTGTGGGTTTTTTATAACATCACTACTAACTAATTCTTCTTCAGAATACTCAATTATCCCTTTCATTTCACCTATGGAAGATTTTTTCAAAGCATCATTAACACTTTTAGTTGTAAAAGGTTTTTTTAATTCAGCTACTATATCAACTAAAGAACCATCTGCCACAGGAACTCTTATTGCCATACCATTAATTTTTCCCTTTAATTCAGGTAAAGCCTCAGTAATTGCCTCACTCGCTCCTGTAGAAGTAGGTACAATGTTTTGAGCAGCAGCCCTGCCTCGTCTAGGGCTTTTATTAAAACCATCTAAAATACTCTGATTACTAGTATATGCATGGTCTGTGCTAAGTAAAGCATTTTTTATTCCAAACTTATCATTTAAAACCTTAAGAACAGGAGTTGCGCAGTTTGTTGTACAAGAAGCAACTGAAATTAATTTTTGTTTATTATTTAATTTTTTATGATTAACTCCAGGAACAATTGTGATATCTGGATTTTTTGAAGGTGCTGTAATTATAACTTTTTTTGCTCCAGCTTTCAAATGTTTGCTTGCTCCCACCTTATCTGTAAAAACTCCAGAACTTTCAATAATTAAATCTACACCTAACTTTTTCCAAGGTAATTTAGAAGGATCTAGCTCATTTAATACAGCTATTTTTTTACCATTAATCACAAGATTATTTCCTTCGGTTTTAATTTCCTTATTATATTTGCCATAAATAGAATCATATTTTAAGAGGTAAGCTGCATCCTTTACTCCATGAACATCATTAACAGCAACAATATCAATTCCTCTTTCAAAAGCTATTCTAAAAATAACTCTACCAATTCTACCAAAACCATTAATTGCTACTTTCATTTTACTTTCCTCTGCCCCTAATTTTACTAATGATGAAACCTATGATTGCTCCTATTAATACTGAAAAAAATCCAACTCCTAAAAATGAATTTATAAAAAAATAGTAATCACAATAATTTGATGAAGGAGTTGAGAAGTTTAAACACTTTAAAATAACATCACCAGAAGTAACTGCAAATATAGCCCAACCAATTAAAACAAATGAAATTCCTAGTAATCCACCTATAACCATTCCATGTTTAACAAAATTCGAAGTATTCGTTTGAGATGTAGTATTTCTAATATTAGAAATTATTATTGAAATTAAAAAAACTGGAATTATTAATACTAAAAAAATTAGAAAACTATAAATTGGAATAATAAAAAGAAGAAATGTTTCTTCCCCCTTGGGTCTAATAAAAACTAATGAAATAAGATAGAATAAAATTGTTAAGGATATTAATATTATGAAAAGTATAAAAATTCCAATCAACCCACCTTTTAACCAAGTTTTCATTTCACACCCTCTTAATTAATATTTAAAACAGCTAAATGATACTTATAAAATTATCTTTTAAACTTTAAACAGTTAAGAATTTATAATTGTCTTTAGAAGGCATTTTTATATATAAAGGAATATCAATTGATTTTTCAGATTTATAAGCAGGAATTAGTTCAAATCCGCTACTAGTTGGGTCAGGAATTAACATCCTTCTAGAAAAAGGTCTTTCTTCTATAGTTTTCAAATAATCTATATCTCTATCTAAATTATCAAGTTTAAATTAAGATGATTCAGAAATAGGGGGTTATAATAGCATTTCTATCATTATCTCTTATATTTAATTTATAATAATATCCTAAAGTAAAAATATAAACCATTACAGAAGAAGTTAAAACAATCCTACTTAATTTGCCCATTTTATTTATAATGCCTCGTAATATAAAAAGATTAATAAAAAGATTATGACAATAGATTTATTTGTTCTATCCCGAAATTATTTCATAAGATTTATAAATCAGATTTAGTTCTATTTAACATGGTAATCTGGGTATGGTTAATACCTGTTATAATAATTGCACTAATTGTAATTGTATTTATAGCCTATTATAATAAATTTGTAATAAAGGGCAATAGGATAGATAATTCTCTTGCTCAGATAGATGTTCAGCTAAAAAGGAGAGCTGATTTAATACCTAATTTAATAGAAACTGTTAAAGGTTATGCTAAACATGAGAAAGGAATAATGTCAGATGTTACTAATGCTAGAAAAGCTTTACTATCAGCTAAAAACCTTCCAGCTAAGCTTAAAGCAAATAACCAGTTAGAATCTGCTTTAAAATCAATATTTGCTATAGCTGAAAACTATCCTCAGTTAAGGGCTAATGAAAATTTTAAACAATTACAAGAAGAACTATCAGCAACAGAAGATAAAATAGCTTATTCAAGACAATACTATAATGATACAATTTTAGACTTCAATAACTCAATAAAAGTCTTCCCAGGAAAAATATTTGCAAGTATTTTCAGTGTTAAAGAGAGAAAATTCATAGAAATAACTGCAGAAGAGAAAAAGTCAATTAAAGTTAGTTTTTAACTTCTTATAATAATACCTTTATTAAAATCATAAGTTCCAGAATCAACTTTTTGTACTGGAAATAATTCTGTTTTTGTGTGAAATTCATTTACACTACTAACAACTGCTAAAACATGCTCACCTACATTTACACTTAAGTTATCATTTTGGTCATAAACATAAGCTTTGTAATCTCCAAAATTCCCAATTAAAAACCCGGGTCTTTTACTATTTCTTTCTAATTTTACATAAATACCATCATTTATTGACAAAACTCTTTCTAAATATGCAATTCTTGTACTATCTTCTTGCCTCATACCACCAAACTTTCTTATAATCATCTCATAAATTGGCCATTCTTCTTTTCTAGCAAGGTATTTTTCATCATTTGGCCATTCATAAGAATTCAAACCTCTAAGATAAGCAGTATACAAATTACATGTTCCTTTTTCTTCAAGATAAAAACCAGGTGCTTTAATCAATTCTTTGTTTGGATTTGCAGGAGCTATAAAATGTGGTCTAGCACTAAAAACTACCCCAGTTTTAACTTTAAGTAGTTTAACTCTTTCTATATTTATTCTTCCAGTTCGCCTTTGTCTCATAAAATAACTCTATGAACTCTTTTTATAAACTTTTATAAATTGCATTAAATATCTAATAACATGGCAGAAAGAGTATTATTCTACAACCAAATAAACAAGAATAAAAGAAATTCTATTTTCTTAGTAATTATAGTTTTAGCTATTCTGGTATTAATAGGTTATGTTATAGGGATGGCTTTAGGCCCAGATTATTTTACTATCGTAATGATTTTAGCAATAATTATCTCTTTAATATATGTCTGGGTAGGTTATTATTATAGTGATAAAATAGCTTTAGCAAGTGTTAAAGCAAAACTTGCAGATAGAACTCAATATCATTCATTATATAATGCAGTAGAATCAATGTCATTAGCATCTGGATTACCAATGCCTAAAGTTTACATTATGCAAGATCAACAGATAAATGCCTTTGCAACTGGCAGAGATCCAAAAAATGCAGTTATATGTGTAACAACAGGTGCTGTAGAAAAATTAGACAAAAGTGAATTAGAAGGAGTTATAGCTCATGAAATGGGACATGTTGCAAACTTTGATATAAGATTTATGACTTTGGTTACAGTTTTAGTTGGAATGATAGCAATTATTTCAGAAATATTTTTAAGAAGTTTATGGTTTACTAACATTGGTGGAAATAGAGATAGTAAAGATGGAAGAATGCAGATAATATTTATTTTAATTGGAGTTGCACTAGCTATTTTAGCTCCAATAGTAACAAAATTAGTTCAATTAGCAATTTCAAGAAAAAGAGAATATACAGCAGATGCAACAGCTGTTAAATTTACAAGAAGACCTACTGGATTGATTAATGCACTTAAAAAAATAAAAAATGATCAGCCAATGAAGTCTCATAGAGTAAGCAAATCAGTTGCTCCATTATTCTTAAGTGATCCATTTAAAAGAAAAGTACAAAATGCATTTTCAACACATCCACCTATTGAGAAGAGAATAGCAGTTCTAGAGAAGATGTAGTTAAAAGATTGTGGGGGCATGTTACCAATTCCATTAAGTTAAGGAATTTCTCCTTAATAAATTTCTAAAAAATAATCCTCTAACTTATAAGATTTTAAACTAAAAACTTTCCCGATACCAAGATTTCTATTGAATTAAATAAGCCAAGCTAGTTCTTTTCTAATAATAAAACTAAAGATATCAAACAGCCCTCTTCTTTTTTATGTAAAACTTCTTTCTGAATTGATGAAAAACCCTAGGACAACTTCTTCCCTCCCTAATAGGAGAAGGGTTGATTTTAAATAATTCTTTTAAATCTTTTATATTTCTATCAGCATTTTTATCTAATAATATTTTCACAAATCTATCTTTCATAAAACCAAAAGAAAGATTTTTATTAATTTTATATTCGTATTCTGTATCTTTCTTTTGTTTTTNNAATTCATCTTGTGCTTCNCTAATAANAATTTGNTGCATGTTTGCCATAAACATNCTTACAAAAAAATCCTGCAAAACTGATAAACTCGAAAGACCAGTAAAGTCTTCAATCATTAAATGATTTTTTAAATGATCAAAATTTGTTTCAATGCCCCATCTTTTNCCATAAAGCCATTTAAATTCTTTATTAGGATATTTCTTTTCATCGAGGAGAGAAGTTGCTAAAACTTCAACTTCCCCATTGTCTAGAATTACTTTTACTAATCTAATTTTGAAAGGAATAAATTCGATACCTAATTTTTTAAGCTGATTTTTTGAATCAATATGCAATTTAGTAATTTCAATTATTTTAGATTCTTCATTAGAATTAAAAAAGTTTTGGACTTCAGTGATGGAATTCTTTGCCATTCTTATAATAAAATCTTTTTTCTTTAATATATGATAAAACATAAACCACATTCCATCATAATATCTATCATATATCAATAAATCTTTTTCAAATTGACATTTTTCTAAGTGTTTTAAAGATAGATTATATTCGCTGGTTTCATATCTGTCTATTTCTGAATTTATAATCATATTATTTAATAAATCATAGCATGAAGAAGCTTGCNCCATTGGAATAGGGACTACTCCCTGATTTTGTGCAAATCCAAAATATTCAATAATTTCTAAAGAAAGTGGAAGCTGAANNCTGCTTCCATCAATTGCAAGAAGTCTAAATCCCTTCCATAAATCAAAAATATTATCTGTATAAAATTCTTTAATAATACCGTCGTTTAATTCAATAAATGCTGTATGATTTAATTTCATTCTGCTTTGAGAATAAGCAGAATTAGTTATATTCTTTTCGTTTGAAAAATTCAGGAAAAANTCAGTGAGTTCTTTTTGCAAGGATTTCTTTATAGAATTTAGCATAAACAAAATTATTTTGGGAAAAGTCAGTTTTCGTTTTCTTGTAAAATCTTTATCAGACTTTCTATTTAATTCTAAAAATTGTTTAGAATAAATTTGATTTCTAATGTAATTAATAAATTTCTTACTCTTTTTCTTCTTTCTTTTCATAAAAGATATAACGCCGAAAGATTTATAAAGATATCTATAGTTATCTTATTATGAGGATAATTAAACTTAATAA
>C687J35174_10003723_pt1 | contig 20807 bp, 27 predicted proteins | sample RifCSPhighO2_01_FD_35174 | JGI IMG/M metagenome (IMG submission 35174) | reverse complement strand
AAGCCTGATGCGCTGTATCTGCCCTGGCGCGGTTAAACAACAACTTGCCTTTGTTCTTTAAGGGTTTGCAGCAGGCTTCGAGTTTTCCTGAGAGGGATTGTCAAAAAATGATTCCGCAGATTGAGACGAATGCAGCACTTGCTGATAAAGTTCGCGCTGATGCTGAAATCGTTGCGAGACTTTTGAAATAAAGAATGCCTGAAAACTCGCTATCCCAACCACCGCAAGCGGCGGGGTATTAAACCCAAAATCGAATAACGCCGCGCGAAGTGCTGAACTTATTCAATCTGTTTCGTAATTCTTCCAACTTTTTCTGAGAAGAATATTTTAAGGAGATAACGTATTAAGCAAGCATACAAAACAAACATTTATATAACTCGAAATATCACTTTGTATTATGAACAGTATCACAAAACTACGCAAAGTTGGCGGCTCAATTGTTGCCACCGTTCCAAAAAAGCTTGTGGAGACAGAAAACTTGGAAGAAGGGCAACTGGTGAAAATAGCCGTGACGAAAATAAAAAAGAGCGGATTTGGCTCGTGCAAAGGGATAGGCTCATTCACAAAAGAGGATAAGCAATGGATGGAAGGAAAGCATGCAAGTGGTAGTTGACTCGTTCGCTTGGATAGAATATTTAGAAGGTTCACAACGGGGAACAAGCGCTGCACAAATAATTGATGATGAATCCATGGGAGTTTTGACGAGTGCGGCCACGCTCGCCGAAGTAGTGAGCAAATTCTTACGGAATGGAAAAGACTTTCAAATCGCGCTGCAGACAATCCAAGCCATCTCAACCATTGCGGAAGTGACAACTGAAATCGGGGTTCTTGCAGGTAAAATTCACGTTGAGCAAAAGAAGAAAAATCGTGATTTTGGCATGCTCGATGCGTTTGTTGCAGCAACTGCGGAAAAAAACAATGCTCGGATTCTTACAGGTGATAGCGATTTCAAGCGCTTGAGGAACGTCATTCTTATTTAAACCCACAGTAACCTATTTAAACCACTACTACTTTCCCCTCGTAATCAAATGTTAAATCACAGTGGAACCAAGAAGAGAACCGTATGGACGAACACCAACAGTTACCAGAGCAACGCGTTAGAGAAGAATACGCAATCGTCCTAGATTTCTTGCCGCACGGTTACCCATTTGACAGCAAGCCTTCTCACCGCAAGACCCCGATTATTCAGGCTATGGGTAAAGAGCATTTTGTTCTCTTAGAGCTTGCTCCTAAGCGTGAAATCTTTTTGCAGCCAATGCAGGAAGTCTACATTGGTGAAGGTAAGCGCGACCAGGTCCACCACATTTTAGGCCGTTTGGATCCGGAGAAGCTTACCGCTACTGCGCGGGATTCCCTTGACCTCGTCCTCAAAGATATGGTCCTAAAGAATGAAAAGCGGTTTGTGGAGTTTTTCAACAAGTCGCAACCGCTGACCACGAGGATGCACCAGCTTGAGCTCTTGCCTGGCCTTGGGAAGAAGCACATGTGGGAAATTTTGGAGAAGCGCGAACAGCCTTTTGTGAGCTTCGCCGACATCAAAGCACGGGTGAAGCTCATGCCTGACCCTGAAAAGATTGTTATCAAGCGTATTATGCTTGAGATAACAGGGAACGAAAAACACAGGATTTTTGTGGATGCGTGATTGTCATGGGAGGTTTTTTGACACCGCTCGAGCAAAAAGAACCACCACTCCAAGACCTGAACGCAAAATTGCTAAGGCGTTTCTCATCTCAGGAATTATTATTTTACTCAAAAGAAGGCGAAAGCTCCGCACTTCAGTGTGGAGATGAAGCCTTTTTTGAGTTAGAAAATTCACGATAAGCGAGGAGCGTAAAGCCGCAGACTTCAGTCCGCGGATAGCTCCGAGCAGCGAATTTTCTTTACTTCTTTCTTTGATTTTTTCAGTTAGGGAAGGAGTGTGGGCAGCAGGAATTCTCATTATAATCAGCGAGGCGTTCCATCTTAAGGCTTGGTCGCACTATTTCAAGTGATATGGACAAAATCAAAAAATAAGGAATAAGAAGAAATTAAAAAATTAAGGTCTCGCGCTAATCGGACACATCGTCCTACACTTTAGTCCTTCAGATTTGCACTTTGTTAAACAGTCGCCGCGGACATATCTGCTAGACGGACATTTGAGCTCACAAGTCTGTTGTGTCGTGCTGCACATTCCTGCGCAGGCGTTCAAATGTGACATCTTTCTGTTTTCAGGTAGGCACGCTCCTGATTTGCACCCGCTTGGGCAAAGGTAGTTTGAGTCGAGGGTGTAGCCGATTGTGCCGCCGCAATAAGCTTCGAGGATTCCGCAGTTGCTTCCTGAGCAGCTTCGCACGGGGATTCCATCAGAGGTTGTGCACTCATCGGAAATGTGGATTTGTTTGCTTCTTAATGGGTCAAAAAGTGCAAGGGTTCCGCGGACAAAGTAGTTCTTCCCGCCATCGGTTTCGCTGCATTGTGCCAGGTTGACCACCCATTTTTTCTGTTCCCAGTTCACTGGGGCCATCACTTTGATAGGATACGCAGAAGCGATGCTTGTAAGAAGCAGCAGTGATAACAATAAAAGAACGATTGTTTTTTTCATGGAACACCTCTTAGGTCGTTCAAAAAGCAAGACGGTTTAATAATGTTTCGAGGGAAAAAAAGAAAAATTATCTGCGTGTTGCTATCGCACAGGTATCAAAGCATACGTTGTTTTGATTCTTTGCCGCTTTTGGGCACACGTTGGATTTTCCACTGCATCTGCGCAAAGATTCACGGTAGACATCGATGCACGCCTTTCGACATTCAGTCACGCTTTTTGTGATTTGTTTGAAGTTCTCTCGCGTTAATGTTTTTTTGGGCGTGATTTTTGTTCCAACATATCGTGTCATGCTCTTGAAATCAGGAGCGTAGCGCGCCTTTACAGCAGTTACTGCTTTTGTTTCGACAGCTGGTGCCACCTTCGTGGTCGTGTCAGTAGCAGGTGTACTAATTTCTTCTGCAAGCGCCAGAGGCATGAGTGCAAGAAGCGCAACAAGCGATACTAAAACGAATTTTTTGTTCATAATCATTCCTCCTTCTGATACTAATTGCACGTGCGTGTTTATAAAACTTCTGGCCAGTCGGATTCTTAGTGTGCCAACTCGTAGTCTTTTCCAAACAAGCGTTGAAGTGACTCGAAAAGCGGTTCGCGCAGTCGTATCCGGCGGGGCTTTCCTTGCGCAAGGGATTGCTCAAATTCGCTCACAGTGCTTGTGCTTGTTGACCCTAGTGAACCATCTTGTTGAACAGTTGCCTTCTCAATAGTGTTTTCCGGCGAGCTTAAATCGCGGATGATGTAGGCAGTGGTGTCGAGCACAGTTATTTCCGCTTGTTTTTGTCCGTAGGTGATGCGCAGTTTTGAGCGTTCGAACTCGTGGGCCCGTTTGCGTTGGACATAGTCAAGCAGGAATCGCAGGAGCTCGTTACTTTCGCGTCGGACTTTGTCGATTTCTGTTTTGCTGAGTTTCCCAGAGTCATAGTCTGCTTTTGCCCGCGTGAGGTCGTGGAGCGTGCGCAGGTAGCTGGCAGGGACTTTTCCTGTGGCGATGAGTTTTTGCTCGAAAGCAAGAGCGAGTTCTTCTGCCGGCGGAATTTGTGTTCCTTCAAGGGTCAGGATGTCGCGAAGTGCGGTCTGCATAGATTCGTGCAGTTTGACCATTCCTTCGTCTTCTTTAACTTTTTCAATTTGTGTGAACAGCTTCTTGAGCCGTTTGGTATATTTTTCGGAGTCAGACAACAGCTTGTCAATCTCTTTGCCCGTAACTTCTTTTTTGATGCCGTGCTCGATGTCTTTGCGGGTTTGGAGGACGTTCTCAAGCATTTTGACGTATTCTTCCTCGAGAAGTTTTTCCTTTTTGACGAATACCTCGCGAAGGACACTGCAGGTTTCTTTGGGTGCGGGCGGAGCAAGTCCGTGGAGCATGAGTGCTGCTTGTGTGGGCGTGTGGATTCCCCAGAAGAAATCTTCTGCAGCAATGTCTCGTAGTTTGAATTTGACGCGCTCAAGTGTTTGTTCTCCGGAGCTGACGAAGATGTCAATCGCTTCCGCAGATGGCTTTATTTTTCCCATTTTAAGCAGTTGTTTCCAAGGCATGAAAATCCCGCGGTCAAAGAAGGGGACTCCGTCTCGCAGGAATGTGAAACACACTGGATTGCTTTCGCGTATCATTTCCCAGAAGTCGGTCAAGATATAGGGTTGGATGTTGATTTTGTTGCGGATTCCAGTGAGTTCGCCTGCTTCTGCTCCCATTCCGATGATGATTGCCCGAAGCTTGTCGCGCAATTCTGCGCGGGTCATTTTTTTGACGTCAGTGTCATCTATAACGACGAACACGTCAATGTCAGATTCTTTGGTTGCCTGTCCACGGACGATTGAACCCGCAAGGACGTAGGCGACGATGTATTTTTCGAATCGTTTGAGCACCATGGTTTTGTGGAGTTCTGCGATGCGCACCGCGCCAAGCATTCCGGTGTCGTAGACTGGCGCCCCCATTCCGATGAGTTGCAAGAGTTCGTATTTTCCGTCGTAACAGTTTTGCCAGAGCTCGGATAAGAGGAGTGTTTGCGGTACTATTTCAGGGTCGATTTCTTTCGCGCTTGCGGTCATGATGGACATGAGTTTGTCGCGAAGTTCCTGTTTTGTCATCTTGGTCGGCTCGCTGTCGTCAATTAAGACAAGCGTGTGATATTTGTCCTTGTCTTGCGTATAACGTTTCTGTTCTTCTGCCAAGATATCAGGAGGAAGGTTTGGAGAGGGAGGCTGGGGTGGCGGGAGCAGGGTGATTCCGACGATGTATTTGTCGAATTTTTCCACGACGCTTTTCTGGAATTTCTCAAGCTTCTGCTGGATGACTTTGAGTTTTTCAGCGACTTCAGGCGGGACATTGGCAGGGAGCGCAGGTTGTATGGGTGCAGGGGCTTTTTCCTGTGGTTTTTGATAAGTGGGTTTTTCCTGCATTGCTTCTTGTTTGAGTTCTGAAGTTTCAGTTTTTTGTTTTTTTGCCATAGATGATGTCCTCCGCTAGTAGGTTTCCAATCGTGCAATCATGCTAGTTAGCCCTTGTGAAAGGGTTTTGAAAATGTCAAACGCGCTTGCTCCGGTTTTCAGGAGGTGTGTCACAAAGTTATAGGCGACGTCGTGCAGGCCGTTTCGCGCAGGGTTGAGCCGGATGTTTGGTGTGAGCCCGCAGATGTTGTTGTCCCGGATGCATTCCATCCACGCGATGCTAAACGCGTGGGCTTTTGCCTCTTCATCTTTCTGTGAAGGCAGGCTTGGGGAAAGGATGTGTCCGATTTCATGGCCGACGGTCAGAAGTAGTGAGTCTAGGTGGTCTTCTTTAACGAAGATTTCGCTCAATCCTTTTCCGTATCGGTTGAGTGAGAATCCCATAAGGCCTTCTCCCGTTGAACTTCCAAACAGCGCGTGTGTGCGGTGTAAGGTGTCTTTATCCATAATGCTGATGCGTATCGCGTCCGCGGGGAATTCTTGTCCAGTGATTTTTTCAAAGGTTTGTTCGATAACAGGAGTGACTTCATGCGCTTGCGTTATGATAGGAGTCCACGGTCGTTGTTCTTCGAGGAATACTTCTGCGATAGAGGCAGCGTGGTGTTGTTCTAGGTCAAGATAAGGTGCAGGATTGCTTTCAACGGCTTGTGAATACGCAGAAGGTTGTGCTGCATACCTTTGTGGCTGTAAATAGTTGACTGTGGGTGAGTACGATTCTCCTGATGCGTAACCTTGGTTCATGCCGTACATTTTATTTCTTTATTGACTCCTCGAGTGTTTTTGCTTTTTTTGCTTCTGCTTCCAAGTCGACGCCGAGGTCTTTGAGCGCTTTGATGTGTGCCTGCATGAGCTGTTCAACTACTTGCAATATGCGCGTGAATTCTTGCCGTTCTTTGGCAAGGGTCGTCAATGCTCCTTTGTGGAAGCCAATCTGTTCGTCGTTTGCCATGTGTTCTCCTGACAAGCCTGACAGCATTGTCATAATTCGCTTTTAAATGAATGGAGAGATAAAAGAGTTTGTGACAGAAAAGTCATAATTTTTGGGCTGCTGTCGACATAAACTTTAAAAACAAGCGTTTTTTGTGGTAATTGAATGGTAACTTTACGTCGTATCGATCCGTTTTCAGCGGCAAAAATATCTGCACTGTGCAACTTGTTTGTGGGCCTTATCATTGGCATCATCTACGGACTGTTCCTGATTGTTGTTGGAGCGGTCAGTGGTGGAGAAGGGGTCGCCCTTATCGGGATTGGCGTTGCGGCGATGATCGGAATCCCACTGTTCTATGCAGTGTTCGGTCTTATTGGTGGCCTGATTGGTGGAGCGATATACAACTTTATCGCAAGCCGTTTCGGCGGTCTTGAAATCGAGCTGACAAAATAGCACAAAATAAGTCATTAAGTTTATATTCTGTTCACAGAGAGGTTAACGTATGCAAACACAAGAAACAATGCGTATTACTCACGCAGGAATAATTCTCCCTCCTTACTTTGATATAGACATTCATTTGCGTGGATTAAGAACAATCAAGGAAGCACGGCCTGGAGCATATGCACAAGTACTGGCAAACGTTCCCACATTCGGCTCAACAGGTAATTCGTGGACTGATTATTTTAAGAAAAATCCAAGATATGCTTCAGCTCTTAAAGATTTAATGAGTGTGCCTGGACACTAAACTGTTGAATTCAAGTTTGTGAACGCGATGAAATCTGCGGTTTCTTGCGCCATCGGGAGTTGCCAGATTTGGGAAGCGCGCAAATATTTAATGGGAGAAGTATTTTCACAAAGTGGCTCGTTTAGTGTGACCCGTCCATTCCAACTTGACGTTCTTCTAGGTGAGGATGCAAAAGAGACATTTACCGAGCTTGGTTTTACTGGTTCCTTTAAGGAAGGGCATGATGCGTATCATTGGGGAGAAGATGGAGCGCAAGGATTAGTGCCACCGTTATTGTCCCGCGTAGTTATTCGCGCGAATGAGCAAGGTAAGTTCATCTGGAAGAGCGCACAGCGCGCGAGTGGTTGGACAATCATGCCGTATGATGAACTTTCTGCTCGCCTTAAATAAGCACAATAGCTTTAAATAGTATTCTTTGTTACCGTTCACGTATGGAAAAGAGAGTGATAGTGGTTCTAGTCCTACTGTTAGCTGCGCTCGCTTCTGCGATGCAAATCTCTCCGACTGGTCATCAGGTTCTTGACTTGCCGAATCCTCCTCCTGTTCCTGATACGGATAATGATCAGTTGCTTCCAAACACGACAAGCGCAACAGTTCCAGTGCCTGTTAACAATGAATTTGACACTCGGCTTCGTAGTCTTGAGACTCGTTTTTTGGCGTTCGAAGACCGCCTTTTGATCATGGAATCCCAATTCTCTCAGATTCCTGCTGTTCTTTCCCGGCTTGATTCTTTACAACAGCAGGTTGACGGGCTGCGCGGAGATGTTGAAACACTGCGGAACCAGCCTGTTCCCGAGGTTGAGTCTCCGGTGTCTTTTGACGCACTTACTTCATTGCGTGATTCTTCACAGAGCTGGTTCACCTGGAGTTTGAGTGTAGCGCTTCTCGCTCTTCTCGGCGTGATGGGAATCGTTGGTACCTCGGTCTATCAGCGCGTTCATTTATCAGAGAGCAACAAGCGCCAGCTAAAGTCTTACATCGAGTCGTATTTGGGACAAGGATATGCGTTGGACCAACTCAAGAGTCATTTGGAATCGTCGGGTTGGGACCCTAAGCTCGTCGATGCAGTTGCAAAAGAAATGAGCAAGGTGATTTAATGAAATATCTTCCTTTGTTTTTGTTGTGCGTTGTTCTTGTTGCGTGCGGTGAAGAGCTTCCGCCCTCTCCTCCTCAGCCAGGAAGAATTAGCGGCGCGGCAATTGTGGGGCAGGCTCCCGCATGGGCTGCACCAGCAAACGGAATAAGTATTCTTCCTTCGCCAGTGCATCAAGGCCAGACTGCGATAATAACCATTCTTGGTTTTGGCGCAGTATACCCCAAAGCGTATTACTACACCAAAAAAACAGGTGCTTGGAAAGAGATTTCTTTGCAAGGGAACATGACGAGCAACTGGATCACCAGCACTACGACTGGAATTATTCCAATAACTGCTGATTTTGAGGACGGGAAGGGATACGTTATCGTGTACGCGTGCGCTCGTGTTGCAAATTCTTGGGACTGTAACAACAACCATTGGATGCTTGAGGAGTTCACCGTAGGCACTCCAATTCCCCTCAACTTTGTTAACACCTCTTCGCTCGCCGTACCCGCGCAAGTTCCCACAAAAGAAATGGTTATCAACAAGACAATTCCTCCATTCTGGATCTTGGGCACTCTTGCAGTGACAGACAATTTCGGCTCCATTGGGGTGCGGCGTTATGACGCGAAATACCGTTCTGAGAAAGGTCTTGATGTTCTTGTCTACGTGTTTGACTTTAACAGCCGCGTCGAATTGCAGCAGGCCTTACGGGAGCAGTTTGCAGATGTGTTGGAAAATGGAATCACTGATCACAATGGAAAGCGTCTTGCGTTGTTTGTCGACGCTCAACCGCACACTGTTGCGCTCTGGACGAATGCCAAGCAGCTCATCTATGTTGAGACGTTCGGACCTCAGGCTAACGCTCAAATAATTGAACGATACATGGAGATGTACCCATCTGACCTTGAGAATCCTGCGGGACAAGGGTGAGATGTTGATGAGTTTTCATGCTGATTCTCAAGTGCACTCGGAAATTCCAAGTGCAAAAGTCTATACAGTTTCAAGGAATTTCCGAGGCTTGGAACAACATGGATAAGCGACTGTTGATTGGGCTATTGGTTCTTCTTGTTGCCTGCGAGAGCGAGCTTCCCCCTTCCCCTCCTGTGCCAGGTGGCGCGTTGGTTGGAAGCGCGATTGGGGGCGTCACGCTTTCACCTGCCATTCTTCCTTCGTGGGCTGCCCCGATTGTTTACACAGACATCACCCCAACGTTTGTTCGGGACGGAGATGTCATCACCGTGACGGTTTCCAAGGATTTCTTGAACGCGAGCACGGACAAGAAGTTTTACGCGTACGCTGCAATGTACGGATATAACAAGAATTCACGCGTGTGGGAGAAGTTTATCGCTGATGCTTCACAAAGTGGAAGGATTACCCGCGATTGGGCAAAGAATAAGGCAGTTTTTCTTGTTCCAGTAAGTGCTCCTAGGTTTACTTCAGGTTCAAATTTCCTTATCGTGTATTGGTGCTTGGACACAGAGCTTCGCGATGGGCAGGGTTTTAAGATTTGGAATTGCAACGGCCGCAGATGGGGGCTTGGCTCATTTGAAATAGCGGGTCAAGGTTTTCCGAACATTCTTATCGAGAACAATATAGGAACCAACAAGTATCTTAATTCAACGCAGCGCCAGACTCCTGATGGAGTCGAGTATGAGGCTTTGTATAACGACACTGGGGGAATTACGTCGGTCAAAGTGATCCAGCTAAACAACGTGACAGCGTACAAACAATCCCTTGTCACAAACCTGCCGCTCATTGAATCGCTCTGGGGGGCACTAACGGGGTCGTCCGGGAACGCGTGTGGATTTTTCCAGCCTGAAGGCAAAAAACACACGTATCTGAGCGGTTCAAATAAAGTAGTTGTGCAGTCTTTTGGACAATCCTTGGACTTGTCCAAGATTTCCGCGTATAATCTACGCTATCAGTCCGATTGTGGGTTGCTTGATGAGTTGCGCAGGCTGGTCGCAGGGGTGGGCGGTTCTTGTGGCAATGGCGTGGTGGACGTGAATGAGGCTTGTGATGGTCGCAATGACAGCGCGTGTCTTGGTTTGTGCAAGCCTGACTGTTCTTGTTCCTTGCGCGGGCCGGCAAAGACTGGAATCTGCGGCGATTTCAAGGTCCAAACTCCGAATGGCCAAGAAGTCATCGAGACTTGTGAACCTCCTGAAGTTCGTGATTTGACAGGGGTGTTGCGTTCGGGAAGCCCGTGCTTCATACGTGACCCCATTACTGGCGTGTTGACTGGAAATGGACATTGCAACGCCCAATGTTCGTGCGTTTCAGGTACACTCACACTTCCACCTTGCGGAAATGGGAACTGCGAAACTGCAGAGACTTTCCTTTCCTGCCCTGCGGATTGTCCTCCTGAGAGTGTTCCACCAAAAATTATTGTTAACATTCCATTCTCGGGACAAGTGTTTACTACAAATGCGATAGTTTACACGATTCTCGCAACAGATGATTCTGGTGTGGTGTCTTGTACTGCTTCAACAGATAAGGGTCCGAAAGAAGCCATGACTGGAATTGGGATTAGCTGGAAACTCACCAAACTGCTCACTGGAAGAAATCACGCGGTTGTTTTTGAGTGTGCTGACTCGCATCAGAATCAGGGGAGTGCAGAGATTTCGTTTGCGACAGCGCTTGCCTCACAGGTAGGAAACTTTAAGGCGATAATTCTTGACCAGGATAAACGTACTATTGATGGTGCAAATGTAACGCTCCATGATTCGAAATTAAGTGTGGTGGGAAACGCGCTGAGCAGCAATGGCAACGTGATTTTTGGACCGCTTGAGTATGGGCAATATTCAGTGGACGTCATAAAAAAAGGTTTTATTCCTGCAGGATTTTCTTTTTCGTTAATTGAGCCTTCACTGGAAATGTTTGTCTATCTTACGCCGATTGTTCAGCCAACTGTGACACCGGCTGCAAAAGACCAGACTTGCCTTGTTCCGGTGGCACCAATCTTTCAAACAAACGTAGAACAAAATCCTGATCCATTCTGCTCAGGGTTTATCCTTGATGATTGGGTTCAGCCTCCAGTGTTTGTTCAGAGGTATTCTCCGACTCCTAATGGGGTGCCAAATCTTATCCCTCCTAAAATAACAGGAAAGTATGACTTGCTCACAAATGTGCTAACCTGCACGATTCCCTGCAGTGTTGAAGTAAAGTACAAATGCCTTAAGGAGTTGAACACGGGGAATGTAGACTACACGCAAAACTCTGTTGTTGACTGGATGTGTGGAGCATATACTCCCTGTACTACCACATCACCTTGCGGTGTCAGTGAGGTTTGCGTGAATAATGAATGCAGAGGAGTTTAGAATAATGAACTATTGAGTGCAGAAGTGAAAACTGGAGGCAATATTCAAAATGAAGTCAATGCGTTTTTGGTTTGGACTGGTGATGGCAACAATGTTCTTGCTTTGGGGCGGGGCATCAATTACTGGATTTAGCGTCAGCAATCCAACAAGCAATCCAGGAAGTCTGGTGTTTCTTGTTGCAGGGATTGGAATCGCGTCCATTATCCTGCTAAACTTTTACCACGCGGATAAAGAAGGAGAGCTCAGGTAATTCCCAAAACCTTTATAAACCTGACCCTGAAATTTCCAAGTATGGGAGATGCAGCGTATGGGGGATTTGTGGTTATTCTTGTGCTCAGCCTTAGCATTGCAGGAGCCTCTGCGATCATCAGATTCTCTGAAGGAAGGCACGAGTGCAGTCAGAACAAGGACTGCGCAAGCGCATCCTATTGTGGCAGCGATTTCAAGTGCCATGAGTTCCCGACACGCCTCGAATCAGTAAATAATTGGTTTATTCCTGCGCTGATTGTGGGCGCGTGCGTGATTGTCGGAGCAGTTATCATTAGAAACAAGCCAGTGGTTCAAAATTAGAATTCACTCAAGCCCCTCTGTGTTGACTTCAGCACAGAATTCTTTGGCGGCTTGAATTCAGTTGCTGTTTTCCCTTCAAACAACGGAACACCGTATTCGCCATCAAATCCAGGTTTCCACTTTACCTTGTCCACGTGAGAAATAGCTCGTGCGATCCGCTCATCAGTATACTTCTTCAAATCATCAAATGACGCAGATAAAACAGCGATTTCGTTTCCAAACGCGACGATTAATTTGAGATATTCTTCCCAAACCTTTTTGCTTGCGATAGGTGCGTGGATGACGTGCGCGATTATTTCAGATAAGGGGATTAAATTGCGAAATGGTCGCGCATTTGCAGGCTTTCGCCCTTCAGGTTTGTCCGCAAGTTCCTCCACTCTGTTCGCAACACCGATTGTTAATTCAGTCTTGCACGTTGGACAAATCTTTTTCAAAGCGATTGATTCGTTTGGTGTGAGGCACACTCCGCACGCGCGGTGACCGTCAAAATGATATTTTCCTTCTTCGGGATAAAACTCAAGGGTTTCAGCAATTTTATTTTCGCGAATGGATTTAATTAGTTCGGAATAACTCAAATCGTTCATAGAAAAAACAGTCGCCTCACGGCCGATGCGCCAAGGCCAGTGCGAGTGGCTGTCGGAACTGCTGATGAGCGCGACGTTATCAAGACCAGAAACCCTCCAGTTCATTGATGGATCGCTTGAAAGTCCTGTTTCAATCGCGTGTATATGTTTTGTCTGGTCCAGAAAACATTCCTGTAATGAATTGAATCCTGATTTGCTTCCAAAAACCGAAAACCACGGCGTCCAGGCGTGGGCAGGGATTATTTCTATTTCCTTGTTTATTTTTCTTAAATCATCAACAAATTGAGGACAGGGGATGCTGAATATCGGCCTGCCATCATAATCAAGCCGGCCTTTTTTTCCTAAATATTCTATTATTTGATTCGCGGTTTCGAAATTCGGAGCTAACACTACATTGTGGACGCGCCTGCCTTTTCCATCTTGCGAATAAATAAGGGATATTTCTGTCTGCAGGACGAACGGATAATTGGTTTTTGTGTGCAGGATTCCTTTGCCATCATCGTTTAATTGCGATTTTAATTCAGCAATCCATTTTGGGTGCTGGAAATCACCGGTGCCTAGCAAGTTTATGCCTTTCATCATAGCGTATTTTTCTAAGTTCTGCAAAGTGATATCTTTAGAGCACGCCCGTGCGAATTTGCTGTGCAAGTGTAAATCTGCGATGACGTTCATGGAAATGAAAGAGATGGACGATTTAAATAAATTGTGGATTATCTTTTCCCTTGGATTTTTTTCACAACAATTCCCCTGGGCAAAAATCGTGCAATAAATACCAAGAACTTGTTTTTTAATCCAGGAATTATTAATTTTTTATTTTTCATCAACCCGCGATAACCTTCCTGCGCGACCTGTTGTGCAGTCATGATGTGTCCTTTGAACAATCGTGATGTTTGCGCACCGGCAGTTTTCTCAAAATTTGTCGCGGTTGCTCCAGGGCAGAGCGTAGTCACACTGACTCCTGTTCCACGTAGTTCCTCTCCTAAAGCTTGTGAAAAAGAAAGCACGTATGCCTTGCTTGCGTAATAACTGGCCATCAAATACCCTGGGAAAAAACCTGCAACCGAAGCCACGTTCAATATTTTTCCCGTTTTATTTTTGAGCATTTCAGGCAAGAATAAATGAGTGAGTTGTGTGAGCGTAGTACAATTCAAGTGGATTAATTCAGTGTTTCTTTCTAGCGATTGGGTTGCGAATTCGCCATAAATCCCAAATCCTGCGTTGTTCACTAAAACGTCAATTGAGAAGCCTGCGTTTCTCACTTGCTGATACAATTGTCTTGCCGCGCCCGGAATAGCAAGGTCTTTTGGGATGGTTATGACGATTCCTTGACAGGAACCTAACAGTTTTTTGGCATCGTCAAGCTTCTGAGCATTGCTTGAGACAAGGACGAGATTAAAACCGCGTTTGGCAAAAAGCTTTGCGAGTTCCAAGCCTATTCCACTAGAGGCTCCGGTAATAAGGACTGCTTGTTTAACCACAAGGTATCATTTGCAGTTCCCTTTAAATTCTTACTGTTGTATCTTGAATGTAGAAAATTCTCCTGTCGCTGTTTCCCACTGTGTTTCGTGCTTGTGAACATGTGCGCCCAGCGATCCTTTCAAACAGAGCGAAAGAAACTTCTCAAGTGATTCTTTTGCGCCTTCTGCAACAAGCTCCACTCCTTCAGCAGTATTTTTGACCCACCCTNCAAGTTTCAGTTTCTCTGCCTGCTGTTTCACAAAAGCGCGAAATCCAACTCCCTGTACNGTTCCAGAGATAACAAGATGCAATCTGCTTCCTCCAAACAACCCAATGACCTCGTTGCGCTGCTGCTCCTCTTCTTTTTTTCCGTGCTCAATCTGCTGGTCAATCATCCGCTTGAGTCCTTCTTGGTAGGTCATAAAAGAAAGGAAAAGAAAAGGGTGAATAAAAGGCTTGCTAATGGAGTGGAACTGTCGTTTAGTTTGTTCTCTTATGTGACAGTTTTCGCTGGGCTTCGCGCAATTCGATTTTCTCAACAAGGATTTCGTAGAGGTCCGGCTCGATTTTCAAGATGTCTTTCAGGGTGACAAGTCCCACAAATTTGCCTTGGTTAAATACTGGGAGATGTCTGATGTTTTCATCGCGCATGATGCGGAGTGCTTCAAAGATATCTTCATCGGGCTCGATTGTAATAAGGTTGGCTGCCATGATATCGCGGACTTTGCGCAACGCCGCGTTTCCCGAAGCAGCTACACCTTTGCGAACAATATCTTGTTCAGTTATGATTCCAATGATGGTGTCTTTATCGCGGACGAGCAATGCTCCAACGTGTTCTTTTGCCATCGCTTTAGCCGCGTCACGTAAACTTCTCAATGGCGAAATGGTGACTGGCTCTTGTGTGAGCGCGTCTGCAACCGTGTAACCTGTATTCATTCTGTACATGGTTATGATTGATACGTGGGTTGTTTATAATCATTATGAACAACGCGTGAGGGGTGGCAAAAACATTTTAAACAATTATCCTTTCCTGTTCATCATGGCAAAAGACCCACTACCGTATGCTTTTTTTGGACTTGTTGGCGGAGCCGTGCTTATCATGATTGGCTTTAAGCAGTGGCGCATCAAGCGTTTGGTTGAGAACACGCCGACCTCAAAAGTCCGCGGGATTGCCATGGGGTTTGTTGAAGTCTGCGGAACAGTTTCAAAACCTTTCAAACAATACCTCGTTGGTCCATTTACTGGAAAAGAATGCGTATATTATTCATACAAAATAGAAGAGGAGCGACAGGGTAGCAAAGGACGTAGGTATTGGGCGACCATCCGCTCAGATGTCCAGAGCATTCCCTTTTTTGCAAAGGATAACACGGGCGCAGTTCTTGTCGACCCGAAAGGAGCCATGATAGAACTTGCCCCTGACTTGGTTCAACAGCAAAGTTTGTGGAGCAAGGTGTCTCCGCAAATAAAGTTGTTCAGCGAAAAAAACAATTTACGCCTTTCTGGTCTGTTTGGAAGTCGCCCGCTTCGTTTCACCGAAACCCATCTTGCTCCAAATGATATCATCTACATTCTTGGAACCGCAGGTGACAACCCGTATGTTAAGGAAGGGAGGGCAGTCAATGGAGTCGAAGATGTTATGATTCAAAAGGGGAAGCACAGTCCATACTACATTTCTGACAAAGGAGAAAAAGATGTTCTGAAGCGCTTTGCCTGGCAAGTCTATGGTTTTTTGTTCAGTGGATGTGCTTTACTGATTGCTTGTCTTGCGTACATCCTGTACCGTTTCGGACTTTTTTAGAAACGTTTATAAAGTAAATATTGTGAGTAAGTTACATGGCTCTAGGAGTAATCATTATCCTGCTTGCGATTTTTGTACTTCTTGTCGTGATTATTGTAGGCTGGTACATTGGGACCTACAATGCGTTCATCGCTCTTAAAGCGGATATCCCAAAAGCATTGGGCAACATTGATGTTCTTTTGAAGCAGCGCAGTGATGAACTTCCAAAGCTCGTCGCTTCGGTCAAAGGATATATGAAGCACGAAAAAGGGACGCTTGAAGAGTTGACAAAAGCAAGGACTGCTTGGATGAAAGCAGGTTCGCTTCCCGCGAAGGCAGAAGCAAGTGACCGCATTAGCGCTGCGCTCAAGACGATTTTTGCAGTCGCAGAAAATTATCCGCAGCTTCGAGCATCTGAAAATTTTCAACATTTGCAGGGGCGCATTTCCGGTTTGGAAAATGAGATTGCCGACCGCAGGGAGTTTTACAACGACTCTGTTACCACGTACAATGTGCGCATCCGCCAATTCCCTGCCAACATTGTCGCGCGCAATATGGGACTCAACCAAGAGTTTGAATTGTTCAAGGCAACAGCTGCAGAGCGCGAAGACGTCAAGATTGAGTTCTAAGTCATCGGTTAAGCGTACGTTCCCTTGCGTCAATTCTATCTGCAAACACGTCATCATGCCGCTTGTTCCATTGATTAACATACCTTGTTGCGTAGTCGAGTGCTTCGCGTATTGTGTTGTATTGGTCTGCCAAGCGGCCCAGGTTTCTTTCTATGTTTGTTTTCAGCGCATTTCCTGTTCCTCTCGATGAAGCGGCGTTTTGGTAAACCGCAATTTCAAAGGGAGACCTTTCGCTTTCCTCGATTACAGGGTGTGAGTTCAGATTGATATCAAATCTTGTTGATGTTGTCCATTCGCTTGGAGGGTGGTAAAGTCTGCGTGGCAATGATACCATTATTTGAGGTGTTATAATGTGCACATCAGGAATCATGCTGAAGTCAGGGTACAAGTCGATAACCATAGAAAGCAAGGCAGAAAGCAAGGCGTTTCCTTCATTGACAACATGTGTTTCTTTGTCGCGCATTGCTTTGAAAAAGCCTTTCGTGGAAAGGGTACAAGCTGCGCCTATTTCGTGAGCGTCCCAGGATTTGTAACGGCCACCTCTTCTTTCACTTTTGTAATCAACAATTCTGACTTTATTGTCCTGCGGTAGTTTTCTGAGGTCAGTTGTGATTCTTGCCAGTTTATCTATGGATGGGCGGATATCGCCCGATTGTGAGGGTGTCAATGCAGCTAAATAGGGAAGTTCACGTTCGCTTGGCTTTTTGCCGTCAAAACAGTCTACTGCGCCAGCACGGTCATTTCGTTCATGGACTGAGTTTTTTGCCCACAACCCAAGAGTCACTTCTGCAAAGCCTGACGGACATGCAATATAAACTCTGTTTTCCAATTGGAAGACATCGATGCGTAAGTCAGGAGTCAGTTTTCTCATGAATTCTACTGCTACATCAATTGCATAAGTTTTTGAATCAACCATGTTTACCTAAGCAAGTTGTAAGTATTTTGTTTAAAAACTTTTAGTAGTTTGAAACTATTTTTTAGAAGAGCACTATTAAACAAGCCCAATAGCTTTATAAAGCGCAGCCTGCAATTTCACTGTATGGTCCGAAAGAAAAAGGAAGAATCCTCAAGTGGGACAATCGTCGAAGAAGCTCCTGTCCACGGAGCAGACGCGCACAGCCAACCGCAGATAAACGTTGGCATGGTTGGTCATGTCGATCATGGTAAGACTACTCTTGTGCAAACCCTTTCAGGCAAGTGGACTGATACGCACAGTGAAGAGGTCAAGCGCGGTATCACCATTCGATTGGGTTACGCAGATGTTTCTTTTTACAAGTGCGACAAGTGTCAGGGAATTGATGCGTATGGCACAACTCCTGAGTGCAAGCACTGCAAGGGGCATGCAAAACTCCTAAGAAAAATCTCGTTGGTTGACGCGCCCGGTCACGAAAGCTTGATGGCAACCATGCTCTGTGGAGCGAACATTATGGATGGCGCACTGCTTCTTGTCTCAGCGACCGAATCTTGTCCCCAGCCGCAGACCAGAGAACATTTGCAGGCATTAGACATTATGGGAATCCAGAATGTCATCGTCATTCAGAACAAGATTGACTTGGTGAAAGAAGAGGAAGCGAAGAAGAATTATGACGAAATAAAAGCGTTCCTCAAAGGTACTAAATTTGAAAGTGTCCCAATCATTCCGATGAGCGCGGTCCATGGCATCAATGTTGACGTGCTTGTCCAGACGATTGAAGAAAAATTTAAGACTCCTGCGCGCGATTTGTCAGCAAAGCCGTTGATGTTTGTTGCTCGAAGTTTTGATATCAACAAGCCAGGCACCACTCCTGAAAAACTTGTCGGCGGCGTCATCGGAGGGTCAATCAAACAAGGAAGGCTTGCGGAAGGGATGGATGTTGAGATTGTTCCAGGTTATGAGGTTCTTGAGAAGAACCAGAAAATTTGGAAACCTTTGCGCAGCAAGATTGTTTCAGTTATGGCAGGAAAAGACAAGGTTCCTTATGCTGTTCCAGGGGGAAGCATCGCGCTCATGACTTTGCTTGACCCGAGCGTGGTGAAAAGCGATAAACTTGTCGGAAGCGTTGTCTCTATTCCTGGTTCCTCTCCGGAGGTTCGTTATGAATTAAAGCTCCAGCCGCATTTGCTCGAGCGCGTGGTGGGTGCCAAAGACAAGCTCGTTGTTGAACCTATTAAACTTGCTGAACTGCTTATGTTGAACGTCAATTCAGCAGCAACAGTTGGTCAAGTGAAAGAGCTTGGCAAGAACGTGGTCAAGTGTGCGCTGCGAAAGCCAGTCTGCGCGGAAAAAGGAGCTCGTGTCGCTATCGGCAGAAACCTCGGCCAGCGCTGGCGTTTAATTGGGTATGGGATTGTGCAATAGGCCTTGGGCTTTTAGAAAGGTACATTTACAGGACGTTGTGCGCCTTTGGATTGCATAAGAGCAACATAGACTTCAGGAGCGTGGATTTTTGAAAAGTTCTTCGGCACGTTCGTATAAGGATTGCGGCAACTCAAGTGTGACTTCTGCAACATAGGTATCTTCGAAGAGTTTTGCGTGAAATTTTGCAACTATTTTCTTAAAAACAACACTTGTTTTATAATCGTAAAAAATTTCAGCATGGGAAACTTCTGTTCCTGTAGTGAGATCACGCCCCCTCAACATATATTCTTCACGTGCGGTTGGATACAACTCATCCAGTGCATGAATTAGTCCATCAACACTTTTCAATTCAAGTTTAATTTCCTTAAGTTCGACTGATACCATACTGCAAGTCATGTTTTTACCCTATTTTAAACTATGCCAAAATAAATGCCGCGTGTGGCTTAACAGTGTAGAATATCAAGAGGAAATAATATTTATCGAGCTGAATGCTCCCTTTGCCGTGATATGAGGAACGAAAGGAATTATGATGTGACGCAAGTATTGCAATCTTTGGCGCACGTTCCACGCTCAAAAAGCTTGGTGCCAAGACATTTGCTTCCTGGTGGGTCACAGGATTCTTTCCCGTTGACGACATTGTCTCCGCATACTGCTGGAGTCTTGACAAGCTTGGGCCGCTCAAGGGTGATAAACACTCCGCCACTAGAGGATGAAGATTGTGTTGTTCCGGTACTTATGTGCAGCGAATCGCTTCCGCTTTCTTTCTTCCAGGTGAACAAAGTACCGTAACGGGTCATTCCCTGCTTGATCCCTCCTCCTGCGCTTTTAAGAACAAAAGTGCTTCCTTGCGGTGATGGAACGTCAAGATCTACTTGTCCGTTGAATGTCACATCTAACTGTGTATTTTCATCTCCTGCTGGGTTGCTGAACAATCGCGCAGGTGTTGTGTGCGTGATGGTGAAGCCAGGGCCAAAGTCAAGTCTACTTCCTCCTAAAAGGACAAAGCGTGCTTCTCCACCATTGATTTGGCCATCATTTGTCTGGTCCATTGCAAGGTCTGTTCCTGTGACGACAAAACGATATGTTCCTTCTCCAACTAAAAGTGTCCCTTCACCATTCGCGGGGTCGAATTGTGCCGCGCGCATGCTTCCTGCGAGGTCTTCAAAGTAAACAGTGTTATCTGCAAGCTGGTCGTAGCGAAGTACGTTTGAGCTTCCAGAAATGTCGTTTCTGCTGTTTACCAAAAAGTAGTCTCCCATGTTGATGTTAGGGGCTCCTGCTGCTGCTTCGACAAAGACGAAGTCTCTGTTGCGGTTGCCATAGGTACCAGGCATTTGGGCGAGTGGAATTTTGTAGGTTTGCCCGCGCGTGTTTGGAGCGACGATGATGTATTGGCTGTCTCCAAGTGGTCGAACAAACACTTCGTTTCCAAGCGAGGCCATGGACTGCGTTGATGGCCCTTTGTAGCAAATGTCAAAGTCAGGGGAGAGCATTCCTTCGGGGTCTTTAAGCTGGTTTCGTACACAGTGCAGTTGAGGAACCTCAACAGAGCCTCCTCGTGCGGGGTGCGCGTTCAGCAAGTATTCAATTGAAGAAATGGATATTTCATCATTGGTTTCGCTCGCGCGGATGCGGACATTGGAATCTATATAGTTTCCGTTGATTTTTGCTCCAGGGTAGAACTGGTCGTCTGCGTAGTTTCCATCGGTGAATTCGACCGCGCCAAATCCGCCGTATAGTTTAAGCGTGATGCTGTTCGCTTCGGTGTTGACACGAGTGTCCAGGATAGAGTATTGGTCTCCCATGAGTGAGAAGGATTCGTCTTCAAGTCCTGGAAGCTTGTTATTTTCAATCTCGCTTCGCAGACCACTTGCGAAAAGAACTTGGAGTTTAAAGATGGAGTCATCAAAGACGAGAAAATCGCTTGTCTTGCCTTCTTCAGTGCTTCCAAAAGTAAGCTGTCCTCCGTTAAAAAGTCCAAATTCACTGAAAGTCAATATTTGCGAGTAGTCAGTCGCGCCGTCCCGGGCGTGGATTCGTCCTCCTTGGAGGCGGGAAAGCTGCCTGTCAGAAAGACTTGTGATTTCATTGCTAAGAAACTCTCCATTTTCCAGTGGGACAACGTATGTGTTGCCTTCCTGTTGCCCCGGAGGTCCGACAAACCGTACTGCGAGTGGTCCGATTCCAAAAGGGGCAAATGAGAGCATTGCTGCAAGGCCCACAATTGCGATAATCGCAAGGATACTGATGGGGACGTGTTTCATGATGACCTCTTTTTACACGAGAATAATCAACTGAATATTTAAGGCTTGCTTAGGAATTCTATGACTTCTTTGTTTCCACTGGAATTTTTT
>C687J35174_10003710_pt1 | contig 20829 bp, 20 predicted proteins | sample RifCSPhighO2_01_FD_35174 | JGI IMG/M metagenome (IMG submission 35174) | reverse complement strand
AACCGGCGTCAATCGCTTGTTTGGCAATTTGAATATTGTAATCAACAACTTCCTTTGAAGCCGGGTCCACCCAATATCTTTGCCATTCCCTTTTTCCGGAATGCCAGAATTCTCCTTTTGAATTTTTTATGGCAAGTTCCGGCCTTCGCGTTGCCAGCCGGCTGTCCTGCATCACGACGATTCTGGCGATTGTCCAAACGCCGCGCCGGTTAAAGTCCGCGACGATTTTTTCCAATTCGCCGTCAATCGTCGGTTTGCCGACTTTGACGTCAATAACCACACCGTTTAATTCGGTGTCGTCAATCAGCTTATTTATCTGGGACATTTTCTTTGGATCGCGAACCGTGTCCGATGTCAGATAAAGGGCTTTGACATTCGCGGGATTGACGCCGTCCGCTGGCTGACCTGCCTGCGCAGGCAGGTGGATTGCCAAGGCCGGAAAATCAGTCCCGAAAGCAAGCTTTCCTTTGATTAAAATAAAACAAAACAAGGCCAGAATAAGCGCGATAGCAAATAAAAAAGCCCTAAGCAACAAATCATTCTTTCTTGCCATTCTTCTCCTTGGTTGTTAAGGAACAAAAGCAATATTAAAACACTACTCAAGAACCGCTTTTTAGTCAATCTTATTATTGACGAAATTTAAAAGAATGTTAAGCTCTTGGTAAAAATTACCAGGAGTTTTTTAATTCNCGAGTATTGCGCGGAAGGAAAAGCGGTGCTACAATGGGGCAGTAAAAAAGTGTAATATGATTGACGATCAAAATATCACCAAAAAAGAGCGCCGGGAATTGCGGCGTCAGGAAAAAAGAACAGAAAAAACCGGACGCGAATCCGCCGGCTGGCGGAAACAGTCCTTGCGCCGGATGGTTCTTTATTCATGCGTTTTGCTCGGCGTCGGCGGCGCGATTTTCGGAACGGTCAAATTAGCTTCCAACAATGATTCAGACGGCGGCAATTCATCCGCTTCATCCGTTTTTTCGGTCAGCGAGAGCGATTGGACGAAAGGAAACAAAGAAGCGGCCGCGACTTTAATTGAGTACAGCGATTTTCAATGTCCGGCTTGCGGGGCTTATTATCCGCTTGTCAAACAATTAAGCCAGGAATTCGGAGACAAAGTTCTCTTTGTTTATCGCCATTTTCCGCTTGACCAGCATAAAAACGCCGAGCTTGCCTCTTATGCGGCCGAAGCCGCCGGCAAACAGGACAAGTTTTGGGAGATGCACGATTTGATTTTTGAAGGTCAAAAAGAATGGTCGGACAGCGAAGACGCCCGGGCGTTTTTCGCGAAATACGCGGCGTCCCTGAATCTCGTTGCCGAACAATTTCAAAAAGATATTGATTCCGCCGAAGTGAAAGCAAAAGTTGAAAAGGATTATCAAAGTGGTCTTAACGCTAAGGTCAACTCCACTCCTACGTTCTTTCTGAACGGCAAAAAATTGCAAAATCCGCGAAGCTACGAGGAGTTCAAAAAGATTCTCGAGGCGGCGGTTCAATGACAATTATCGGGGCGAAATCGACAAGAAAGAGTTTGAAGAAAAGAAAAAGGACTTGATGGGATAGAATTCTTTTGTCCGCGATAAGATTCTTTAAAATCCCTTGCTTAAACAAGGGATTTTTAATTTTCACGAAAGTTGTTATACTTATAACTATGTTGACGATTAAATCCGCCGATGTTAAAAATAAAAAGGTCTTGCTCAGGGTTGACTTCAATGTCGTCTTGGTTAAAAAAGGCGGGACGACGAGAATCGCCGATGATTTTAGAATCCGCGCGGCTTTGCCGACGATAAAGCATCTTTTAAAAAATAAGGCCAAGATTATCATTGCCAGCCATTTGGGCGATGGAAAGGAAAGTTTGCGGCCGGTCAGCCGGCGTTTGGAAAAATTGCTTAAAAAGAAAGTGCGATTTGTCGGCGAGTGCGCCGGCAAGCAAGTCGAAGAAAAGGTAAGGGCTATGAAAAACGGGCAGATTCTTTTTTTGGAGAATCTTCGCAGGCATCCGGAAGAAAAAAAGAACGATCTTGAGTTTGCCGAAAAATTGGCTCGCTTGGCTCAAATTTACGTAAACGACGCTTTTGGCGTTTGTCATCGTCCCCACGCCTCGGTTGTTGGCATTACGAAATTTTTACCTTCATACGCCGGCCTCCTTTTGGAAAAAGAAACTAACGTTTTGGAGCAGGCAACGACTTCCCCGGACAGGCCCCTTGCCGTGATTGTCGGCGGCGCGAAGATTTCGACGAAAATCAAACTCATAGAACGGTTTTTAAATTTGGCCGACGACGTGATTCTCGGCGGGGCTTTGGCCAACACGGTTTTGAAGGCAAAGGGGTTAAGCGTGGGAAAATCTTTCGTTGAAGAGGAAATGATTGAGCCGTTAAAAAAGGTTGAAATAACGAGCCCAAAGCTTCATTTGCCGGTGGACGTCATCGTTTCATCCTCCGAGTCCGGGGAAAGGCCGGTGAGAGTTTGCGGGGTTGGGGGAGTGAAAAACGGCGAGAAAATTTTCGACATCGGGCCGGACAGCTTGGTGCTTTTTGATAAAATTATTCACAACGCCAAGACAATAATTTGGAACGGCCCCATCGGGCTGTTTGAAGTGGAACAATTCGCCAGAGGGTCGTATTTTATCGCCCAAAGCGTTGCCACGAGTTCCGCTTATTCAATCGTCGGCGGCGGAGAAACGATCGCGGTTTTGGGCAAGCTGAATTTAACGGATAAATTCAACCATGTTTCAACCGGCGGCGGCGCTCTGCTTGAATTTTTAAGCGGAAACAAATTGCCCGGTTTGGAAAGTTTGGGGTATTATACAAATAATTAAGGCAAGTTTTTTTTCTTTATGCGCTATCAAAACATCGAAAATTTTAAAGAGACGTGCGGATATGAAATCAACGGAGTCTGGTATCCTCGGGTGACCAGGATTCTTGAAATTAAAAATAAGCCGGCTTTGGAAATGTTTTTTAAAGAAATGGACAGTTATTCTTCGGCCGAAGAGGTGAAGAACAAATCGGCGGTTGAAGGATCGCTCATTCATGAAATCGTTGGAAAACTTNTGCTCGGCGAAAAAACGGAAATCCCGGAGCGGATAAGGCCGGCGATAGACGCGGTCAACGAATTCAGGGAAACGTGGGGGGTGGTTTTTCATCCGGATTTCATTGAACGGCGGGTTTGGTCGGCGCGCCAGCGCTACGCCGGCACCGTGGACGCGCTGGCCTCTTTCGGCGGAAAATTCGGCGTTTTGGACATAAAAACATCGGCGTATTTTTACTCGGATTATAACCTGCAAACCGCGGCGTATGTTAACGCTCTGCAGGAGTTTGAAATCAGGCGCGCGCTTGCTCTTCCCAGGGAGATTGAAACGCGCTGGATTTTGCGTATTGACCAGCAGAAAATTTGCCGGAAATGCGGAGCGAAATTGCGTGAAAAGGGCGGCCGGAGCAAAATAAGAAACGGAAAGTCAAACGGCGTTCCGGTTTGTCCGGAGTCGGAGCACGAATGGGGGGATTTGACGGGAGAGGTTGAGCTTAAAGAGTTTCCTTATTTTTACGACGACATCAAAGCGTTTCTGGCCGCGAAGACCCTTTGGGAGTGGGAGAACGATTATTGGCTGAGGCGGATAGGATATTTGAAATCAAGGTTTTAAATTATGGCGAAACTTATTATCAACGCCGACGGCGGCTCAAGAGGCAATCCGGGTCCGGCGGCCATCGGCTTCGTATTACGCTTGCCGGGCGGCAGGGTTGTTGAAAAAGGAGAGTATTTGGATAAACGGACGAACAACGAGGCCGAATACGAAGGCGTGATTCACGCGCTGAAAAAAGCCAAGGCGTTGCTCGGCAAAGAAGAATGTTTAAAGACCGACGTTGAAGTACGGATGGACTCGGAACTCGCGGTCAGGCAGATGAGCGGCGAATATGAATTTCACGAGGAACGGCTTTGGCTCCTTTTCCGCCACGTCTGGAATCTCAAGACATATTTTAAATCAATTGTTTTTAAGCACGTTCCGCGGGAGCAGAACGCTCAAGCCGACGCGCTGGTCAATAAAACGCTGGATCAGGCGACGTCAACTTTGTTTTAACGCGGAGCAAGCTCTTGACTTTTTTCATTTTTCTGGTAATATTATATTGCCGGTGAACCGGATGATCGCCCCGCCTCAAGGCGGGGAGGAAAGTCCGAACACCCTCCGCCCTTCGGCGGAGAAGCGGATAGTTGCTAACGGCAACCGGGAGTAACTTCTAAAAAAGTTTTGTTCTTAAGACAAAAATTTTTTAAAAGCCAAGCCCAGGGAAAGTGCCACAGAGACGATACTAGTCCCGTTTCAACGGGGCGAAAGGTGAAAAGTAAGATAGTGTTCCTTTTTAAGGAGCTATATCTTTTCCTTATCGGTGACGATAAGCGACGGCAAACCCTATCCGGTGCAAGAGCAAACCATCCCGCCTCGGCGGGGTGACGAAAAGTAGCTCGCTTGAGCCCGCGAGCGATCGCGGGCCCAGATAAATGATCATCGGTCGCCTTAGGCGACCACAGAATTCGGCTTACAGGTTCGCCGGCAAAAATGACCGCTTTTAAGCGGTCATTTTTAATCCCGCATATAACTTGATTATGCGCGAAATTAATCCTTGATTTTACCTTTCCTTTCACATACAATAACAACATAAACAATATATGAAACGCTCGGAACTCATTTTCAGCGCTCTTCTTGTGCCGACGGATTTTTTGATGCTCTTCGCGGCCGGTCTGACCGCTTATTTTTTGCGAACCGGTTCTTTAATCAGCGGTTTTTTGCCGGTTCGTTTTAATTTGCCCTTGCGGGAATATCTTTTGATTCTTTCGCTTATTATTCCTTTATGGCTTATAATTTTCGCTCTGGCCGGGCTTTATAAATTAAAAATAACGAGAAGCACGATTGAAGAATTTTTTGGGCTGGTTACGGCTTCGGCGGCCGGCTTTATGGCCGTGGTCGTCTTCATCTTTTTAAGGGGGGAGTTTTTTGATTCGCGGTTTATAATTTTGGTCGCCTGGTTTTTCGCCGTCGTGTTCGTGATGGCTGGCCGGATAATTATGCGGCAAGTTCAAAAATACCTCCTTGTGCATTATGATTTCGGAAGCCACAAGGTTTTGGTGATAGGCAAAGACGATTTAAGTCGGTTGATCGTTGAACAAATAGAAACCGAGCCGGCTTCGGGCTATAAAATTGTTAAACATCTTTTTCAGCCGGACATCGCCGAAGTCCGGCAAGCGGTCGACAATCCCGGAATTGACGAGGTGATTCTGGCCGATCCGGATTATCCGAAAGAGAAAGTGCTTGAACTTATTGATTTCTGCAACGAAACGCGCCTGACTTTCAAATACGTCCCGAATCTCTTTCAGGCCTTGACGACCAACGTCGGCGTCGACACCTTTACCGGTCTGCCTTTGATTGAATTGAAAAGAACGGCGCTTGAAGGATGGGGAAAAATAATAAAAAAAATCATTGACGTCATCGGCTCGCTTTTCGGCATAATATTTTTCGCCCCTCTGATGGCGCTCATCGCTTTGGCCGTAAAACTAGACTCGCCGGGACCGGTGACATACCGCAATCAACGGGTGGGACAAAAAGGCGTTTTTGACACTTATAAATTCCGTTCGATGAAATTTGAATATTGCACCGGCCCTTATTATCCGAACGCCGGAAAAGCCGACACATACGAGGAACGGCTGCGGGATGAAAAAAGCAAGCCTGGTCCGGTTTTTAAAATTTTGAACGATCCCAGGAGAACAAAAATCGGACGTTTTTTGGAGAAGACCAGTTTGGACGAACTGCCGCAGTTTTTTAATGTTTTAAAAGGCGAGATGAGTTTGGTCGGTCCCAGACCCCACATGCCCAAGGAGGTCGCTCAATATGAAAGGCGACATCAAGTTGTGTTCAACGTGAAACCGGGAATCACCGGTTTGGCGCAAATTTCCGGACGCTCGGATTTGGATTTTGAAGAAGAGGTGAAGCTTGACGCTTATTACATTGAAAATTGGTCGCTGGCGCTCGATTTTAAAATTATGCTTAAAACGCCATTCGCGGTGCTGTTTAAGAAACACAAACAATAAATATGCGAATTGCTTTAGTTCACGACTATCTTATTGAACGCGGAGGAGCCGAACAGGTGCTTGAGGCATTTTTGGAGATTTGGCCGAAAGCGCCGATTTACACTTTGCTTTACGACGAAAAATTGACGCATGGGCGGTTTAAAGGCCGCAGAATTTACACCTCGTTTTTGCAAAAATTGCCGTTCAGCCGCAGCCGCCACCGCTTTTTCCTTTGCTGATGCCTTTTGCCGCGGAGCAATTTGATTTGTCCAAGTACGACGTCGTTTTGTCCGATTCGGCAAGCTACGCCAAAGGCATTGTCACCAAACCGTCCACTCTGCATGTTTCTTATTGCCACACTCCGATTCGCTACGCATGGGACGACAGCCATAAATACATTGAAGAGTTTTATTATCCGTCTTTGGTGAAAAAATTCATTCCGTTCTTTATGAACTACATCAGAATTTGGGATCGGGAAGCCGCCAACAGGGTTGATTATTTCATCGCCAACTCCAAGTTCGTTCAAAGAAGAATTAAAAAATATTACGGAGCGGATTCGGAAGTCGTTTATCCGCCGGTGAACGTTTCAAATTTTTCGGCCGCCGAAAAGGATTCAGGAAAATATTTTCTGATGGTCGGACGGCTTCTGCCTTATAAGCGGTTTGATATAGCAATCGAGGCCTTTAATTCGTTCAAACAGCCCTTGAAAATCATCGGCCGCGGCCCGGCCGAAAAAGGTTTGCGGCTTAAAGCGAAAACCAACGTTGAATTTTTGAAGGTTGACGGCGACGAAAAATTAAGCGAATATTTGGCCGGAGCCAAAGCTCTGATTTTTCCTCAAGAGGAGGATTTCGGAATCACGGCGGTGGAGGCAATGGCGTGCGGCAAGCCGGTGATTGCCTTTAAATCCGGCGGGGCGCTGGAAACCGTGAAAGAGGGAGTAAGCGGTCTTTTTTTTGAAGAACAGACTCCGGCCGCGCTTATTAAAGCGCTCGAAAAATTTGAACGTTCGTCCTTTGAGCCGGAGCTTGTTCGGCAAGAAGCGCTGAAGTTTGATAAGGAGATATTCAAAAAAAAGATAAAAGAGTTTGTTGAAGAAAAACTTAAAACGTGGAAATAATTTTATGCAATATAACGATTACTTTCGAATACTAAAAAATAATTTTATTTTGATTGCGGTTATCGCCGCTTTAACATTCGCTTCGGCTTTGTTTTTCTCCGCAATCAAAGAGCGGTTTTTTCAGTTCTCTTTGCCTTTGTTTGTCAGTTCCAGTGTCGAATTTTCGGCTCCGCTGAAAGCTGAAGATCCTTATTATGCCGTCAAGGCGTCGGACGGCGCGGCCGAGGCGCTGACCGCCTGGCTTCAAAGTCCGAGCGCTCAGAAATCCCTTTCGTCGCAAGTAAAGGTTTTTAAAAATTTTAAAGTAATTAAATTCGCTCCTCAATTTTTGGAAGTCAAATACGAAGCAAAAAGCGAGGAAGACGGCCGGCGTTTGGCTCAGGCCGTTTTGGCGGAAGCCGATAAATCCATTAATTATTTGGGTAAAACCCGGATGTTTGCGATTAAGGCCGAAGAGTTGGCCGTTGAGCAAGAAGAGCGGCGTACCGGCGTTGCCGCGTTTTTAGGAATGTTAACCGGCTTAGCCCTTGGCATATTTTTAGCGTTTGTAAAAGAATATTTAACAAACAACTGACAACGGTTGTAAGTTGTAAGTTGTTTGTAGTGTGTTATGCAAATTGGCATTGATATACGAGTTTTGGCAAAAGGCGCCCGCACAGGGATTGAGGAGTACGCTCTCAATCTTTTGGATTCCATGGTCGCTTTGAAGCCGGACGCGCGTTATAAATTTTTTTACAACGCCTTTTCAAAGGTCCCGCTTGAATATCCGTGGCTGAAAGCTCCCAACGCCGAATTGAGAGAATTTCGCCTGCCGAATCGCTTTGTTTTTGATCCGTTTTCTTATTTTTTTAATTTTCCGAAAATTGATCGGCTACTCGGCGGCATTGACGTTTTGTTCAGTCCGCATTTCCTGATTTCCGCCCTTTCAAAAACTTGTCCAAGGACGATTACTTTTCATGATTTGTCTTTTTGGCATTATCCGAATTTTTTTTCTCCGCGAAAGCGGTGGTGGCATCTTTCTTTGGGAATCAAAAATCAGGCAAGGGCGGCGGACAAGATCATTGCCGTGTCAAATTCAACAAAGCAGGACTTGGTGAATTTTTGGAAAATCAATCCGGAAAAAATTTTCGTGATTCATTCCGGCATAGCCGAAAATTTCAAGCCGCGGCCGCAAAATGATCCGAAACTCGAGCACATAAAGAAAAAATATAATTTGCCGGATAACTTTATTTTTTACTTCGGGACGATAGAACCGAGAAAAAACATTATCGCGCTGATTAAGGCCTTTGAACGCTGTGCCGGCCAATTTCAAAACGAAGATCTGCGGCTGGTAATCGCGGGCCGACTCGGCTGGCTTTTTAAAGACATAATCAAAACCGCCCGAACCTCAAAATTCAAAGAAAAAATCATTTTTACCGGTTTTATAGATGATGTCGATAAGCCTTATATTTATAATTTGGCGAAAATATTCGTTTACCCGAGTTTTTTTGAGGGATTCGGCTTCCCGCCGCTTGAAGCAATGGCTTCAGGCGTTCCGACGATAACTTCAAACGCTTCTTCGCTGCCCGAAATCGTCGGAGACGCCGGAATTATGATTGATCCTTATAAAATCGACGAGCTGGCCGCGGCCATGGAGTTTGTTTTGAGCGACGCCGCCCTTAGAAGAGAACTGGTCAGAAAGGGCCTGAAAAGAACCAAGCAATTTTCCTGGGAAAAAACCGCCCGGGAAACGCTTCGCGTTTTAACTAATAACTGATTTATGAAAATTGGCATTGATGCCCGAATGTACGGCGCGGCGCAGACCGGCATCGGGATTTACATAAAACATTTAATTGAAGAAATCGTGAAACTGGACAAGGAAAACGAATACCGGATTTTTTTGCTTGAGCCGGAGTATTCCAACTTTTTTTCCGACAACGCGAAAGTAAAAACAATCAGGGTTTCGGCCGGCTGGTACGGCTGGAAAGAGCAGATAATCCTGCCTCGGCAATTTTTAAAGGAACAAGTTGATTTGATGCATTTTCCTCATTTTAACGCCCCGCTTTTTTATCCGCGGCCTTGCGTTGTAACGATTCATGATTTAACGCCGAAATATTTTCCCGGCCATAAAGTTGGCGCTTCGCGGCACAGGCGGCTGGCTTTTGAGTTCGTGCTGAAAAATATTTTAAAGAAGGCGGAAACAATTATCGCGGTTTCGGAGTACACAAAGCAGGATATTTTAAGGCATTATCCGGTTTCGCCGGACAAAATGACGGTGATTTACGAAGGGGCTCGCTTGAAGGATAAAGTTTGCGTAAATGAAGGACAAATTCAAAATTTGAAAAATAAATACGGAATTAAAAAGCCGTTCATCTTTTACGTCGGCGTTTGGCGAAATCATAAAAATTTGACGGGGTTAATCCGGGCGTTTGGCATTTTGATAAAAGAATACAAATTGGACATTGAACTTGTTTTGGGCGGAAAGGAAGATCCTTTTTATCCCGAAGCGCGGCAGGAGTGGAAGAGATCGGAGCTCGGCTCAAGGATTATTCGGCCGGGCTTTATCCCGGACGAAGAACTGCCGTTATTTTATAAAGCCGCGGAGGTCTTCGCGATTCCTTCTTTTGCCGAAGGGTTCGGGCTCGTCGGCCTTGAAGCGATGAATTTCGGCGCGCCAGTCGCGTCTTCTTCGGTCGGTTCTTTGCCGGAAATTTTGGGCCGGGCGGCGGTTTATTTCAATCCGGCCGACCACCGGGAGATGGCAAAAGCGATTTTTTCTGTTCTGAGCGACACTCTGTTGAGAAAGCGGCTGATTGAAACTGGTTTCGAGCAGGCAAAAAAATACAGCTGGCGGAAAATGGCGGAAGAAACACTAAAAGTATATAAAGAGGCAGTAAATGAATGAGAATGTGATACAATAGAATTATTCCGATTTTTATGCGTTCACATATTTTAAAACATACCGGAGACATCAGAAAGATGGAAATGCCGGGGAAGCTTCCCTTGGTGATTGATCTTCGCGACCGACGGCCGGAGAGCCGAGCGGAAAAATTCCCGCTGAGCGGGGCAAAAGCAGAATTCGTACGGGTAAAAGTGCGGGGCGAAATCAAAAAATCGCAGATTTTCGCNCTCTTTCCTTCAAGAGAACAGATTTTGATGGAAATTTCCGAGATTGAAGAGAGGGATAAGGAGCTTCGGACACGGCGAGAGGATTTCAAGATTGTTCCGGCAATCAGCCCGATCGGAGTGAAAAAAAATTCCGCGTTTCCGAAAAAATTCGATGGCCGGTTTGCTCCGGTCGCGGCAACCGTCCAAAGCCGCGCCGAAGTCGCAAAGCGCGCGAAGTCCGGCGCCTCTTTTAAATCATGGTTTGGTTTTGCTTTGCTCATTGTTTTTGCCGCGGTTATTTTTCCGTTTGTTAATTTCGCGCTGAAAGGATGGGTGTTAAAAGATCAGCTTATGACTCAGGCCTTTTCCGCCTCCGAAAATTTACGCCAGGCCGGCGATTCGATTTTCAAAGGTGATTTTTTCCGGGCCGAGATCGGTTTTGCTCTTGCCGGGAAAAATTTTTCCCAGTCGCTTTTTGAGATTGAAAAATTGGGCAAGCCGCTGAATTTGATTTTAGAAAATGTGCCGGAATTTTTGGCCGACAGAACCGTTTTTTCGGCCTTGTTTTTGCTGAAAGCCGGAGAAAATCTTTCCGTCGCCGGAGAAAAAATTTCTCAAACGGCCCAGCTTTTCACCGGCCAAAATTTGTTGCAGTTTATTTTGTCCGACCCAGAAAGTAAAAATGACGGCGCGGCTTTTACCGATCTGCTTTTTCGGGCGAAAGAAAATTTGAAGTCGGCCCAAAGCAATTTAAAATCGGTGCGGGAAAATCTGGATAAATCGTCATTTTCCGGTTTGTCTTCCGACGTGCAGGGCGAGGCTAATGAATTGAAAGAAAAATTGGCCCCCGTCGGCGGGATTTTGGACGAGGTTTTAAATTGGTCCGACATCGGTCTGAAACTTCTCGGGCATTACAAACCGCAAAAATATCTTTTGCTTTTCCAAAATCCTGGCGAAATTAGGGCCACCGGCGGTTTCATCGGCACTTACGGCTTGCTTGAAATCGACCGCGGTTTTTTGAAAAATATTTTGATTAACGGCATTTTCGACATTGACGGACAGCTTAAAGTAAACGTCGTCCCGCCCCGGCCGATTCAAAGAATTTCAACCGCCTGGAGCACTCACGATTCCAATTGGTTTTTTGATTTTCCGACTTCGGCCCGCAAAGCCGCCTGGTTTTTTGAAAAGACCGGCAATCCGACGCCGGATCAAGTCGTTGCCCTGACGCCCAAGGTTGTGGAAAAATTGCTTGAAATTACCGGGCCGATCGAGATGGCTGAATACGGCCAGACGATCGGCGCGGATAATTTCGTCGAAGCTGTTCAGTTTGAAGTTGAGATTAATTACGATAAAACACTAAACAAACCGAAGCAATTTTTGACCGATTTGTTTCCGATGCTCATGGAAAAATTGTCCGATCTTGATTTGGAGCAATGGCAGGAAGTTTTGAAAATTCTCAATCAAAGTTTGAATGAAAAAGACATAATGATTTTTTCTTTTGACGAGGAAATCGAGAAATTCGTTCATGAAAGAGGGTGGGCCGGAGAAATCAAAGACACCGACAAAGATTTTCTGGCCGTTGTTTCATCCAACATTAACGGATATAAGACCGACAGGGTGATTGACGAAACGATAACGCACCGTTCCGATATCGGCGAAGACGGTTCTGTTATTGACACAGTGACGATAGTTCGCGAGCATAAAGGAGGAAATTTACCTTACGATTGGTGGAATCGGGTCAACACGAATTATCTTCGGGTCTACGTTCCCTCTGGCTCGGAGCTTTTGGAAGCAAAAGGACACACTCTCGATGTTTACGCTCCGCCGATTGATTATGATAAAGCCGGATTCGAGCGGGACGCGGAAGTGGAAAAAACGGAAAATACTTTGAGAAAAGACGAAAATTCCGGCACCGAAATTTTTGAAGAGTCCAGCAAGACGGTTTTCGGAAATTGGGTTTACGTCAGCCCGGGAGAAACGGTGACGATGACTTACAAATATCGTTTGCCGTTTAAACTTGATTTAAACAAGGAACGGCAGACCTACGGCGTTCTCATTCAGAAACAGCCGGGCGGCGCGAGCGATTTTCACGGGACGCTAAGTTTTCCGAAAAATTTGAACGTCGCGCTTAAATATCCGGAAGAATTGCCGTTCAACGCCGGAGAAATGAGTTTTGAACGCCGGTTGGACAGGGATTATTTTTTCGGAGGAGTGTTTGAAATTCGGTAAACCCCTCATCTAAAATCATGCTTTTAAATTTATTAAACGGAAAATCAAAATCCGTCGCTTCAGCCGCCGTTCTGGTCGGCTTTTTTGCTCTTTTGAGCCGGATTCTCGGCCTCCTCCGCGACAGAATTCTGGCGGGAAGATTCGGCGCCGGGGACGAACTTGACGTTTATTACGCCGCCTTTCGCTTGCCCGATTTGGTCTTTAATCTGTTTATTTTTGGATCAATTTCCGTGGCTTTTATACCGATTTTTTTGGAGACCTACCGCTCTGATAAGCAAAGGGGCTGGGAAACGGCTTCCCGGACGTTGAATTTCCTCCTTTTTTCTTTAATTTTTATTTCCGCTTTGCTGATTTTAGCCGCTCCGATTCTGATAGACAAATTTATCGCTCCNGGATTTGATCCGTCAAAAAAAGCCGAGGTTGTCGCGATGTCCAGAATTCTTTTTTTGAGCCCCTTGTTTCTCGGTTTGAGCAGTTTTTTGACCGCCCTGCTTCAGACATTTCGCCGTTTTTTAATTACGTCTTTGGCGCCGATTATGTACAATATCGGCATTATTATCGGCGCTTTGTTTTTGGTTGATTTTTTCGGAATTTACGGCCTTGCTTGGGGCGTCGTTTTGGGCGCCTTTTTGAATTTTTTGATTCAATTGCCGGCGATTCGGGAGTTTGGTTTTAAGTTTCGCCCGCGTCTCGATTTTTGGGTTCCGGAAGTCAAAAAAATTCTTCGTTTGATGATTCCCAGAACCCTCGGCCTCGCGACTTTTCAGATAAATTCAATCGTCATAACGGCCATTATTTCAACGTTGAAAGCGGGCAGTCTGACGATATTCAGTTTTGCCGACAATCTTCAATCGCTGCCCGTCGGCATAATCGGCGTCGCTTTTTCAACAGCCGTTTTTCCCGCTTTGGTGGGAGCGGCCGCGAAGAAGCAGTTGAATGTTTTTAAGGACAGATTTTCCGCCACGTTCCGTCAGATCGTGTTTTTCANGCTGCCGTCGGCTTTTTTATTTTTCCTCTTGCGCGATCAAATCGTTTATTTGGTTTTGAGAACCGGCCAATTCAGCCGTCTTGACGGCCGGCTGACGGCGGCGATCTTGGGTGTTTTTTGTTTTGGCGTTCTGACTCAAGGATTAAGCCCTTTGATCGCGAAGTCGTTTTACGCTCTGCAGAATACCAAAACACCCGCGGTCATCGGAGCGGTCAGCGTCGGCGTTAACGTCGTTCTCGCCGTTTTATTTATTTATTTATTTTCGTTCGGCAATCTCTTATCNGATTTTTTAGCCGATGTTTTCGGACTGCGAAGCGCCGGCGATTTTAGAATTATTGCTTTGCCAGTTGCCGTTGCCGTTTCATCGCTNTTCAATACGTCGCTTTTGTTAAAATTTCTTTCTTCGCGTTTGGGCGGCTTTGGTTACGGAGAAATCGCGTCGCCGGTTTATAAAATGCTTATTGCTTCCGCCGCGATGNCCGCCGGCGTTTATCCGCTGCTTTATGTTTTGACCGCGGTTATGGGCGAAGAAACTTTTTTGGCGGCGTTTATTCAGGGTTTTTCGGCCGCGGTTGCAGGCGCGGCGATTTATTTTTTGGTCGCGAAACTCTTCCGCTTGCGGGAAGCGGACGCGATTTTGAGGCGGTTNAAAAATATTTTTTAAAAGAAAACAAAAACCCGCCGGTTGCTGTTATTGTCAGCGGCGGGATTAAAATTTTATCGGAGAAAAAAGTACTATCTGGACCTTCCACTCGCATGAGTCAAAATTAAATCCGGAAGTGATTCGGATTATGTCATTACTTGAGAGCAGGCGGTATAGGGAAAAGTCGAGCTGTTGTTTTTGAACTTTGTAGTTGATGCCGTATTTCAAGTTCATTGACGGCCGTTCGCTTGTCAGTTCAAAAATTGTTTTTTGATCGGTCGGCGAAAAGCGTGCTTGAATGCTGGTTGTTTTTAAGTTTAGGCGCAGATACGTCAGGGGCTCGGCGCTGAATGNCTTGTCCATATTCAGCTTCACGCCGATTTTCGCGAATTTTTGTTTTTTGCCGTAGCCCAGTTCAATCCTTGGGTTCGGCGGTTCGGGCGGAATTTGCAAAGGAGTGAGTTTCGGGTCAAGAGTAATGTCCGTGTCGAAAACCAGCGTGGTTTCCAATTTGCCGAATCGATTGATTCCTCTGTAAATTTTTTGCACGGCCGGCAAATTGTTCAGGTAATCGGTGGTTGTTTTGTAAAAAACTTTTTCCGGCAAGGCGAGATTTCTTTCATTCACCTTGTTTTGAGGCCATGAGCCGTACGCCTTATCAAGCTCAAAACTCGGCAACAAGGAAATTTCATTTTTTAGATGCCAGTCAAATTTTTGAAAAATATTTTGACCCGCGCCATCTGACGCAAGCGCTTCAGAATGATTCAGCGCAAGCAAAAAACCGAAAAAAGTCAGCCAGCGCGCCCAATGCGTTCGCTTGCTCATTGATTTATTCCCCGTTCTTCAGTTTTTAAGGAGTTATTTACAACCTATCAGAAAGTTCGTTTAAAATCAATTTTTAAAAAAGTTGACCTTGACGGTTCGTTTTGTTCGTATTATTCTATTTTAAAATCACCGTTCTTTAACAGGAGAGAAGGTTGATGGGTAAAAAATTGGGCGAAGATTTAAAAATCAGGTCTTATGTTGTTTTGGCCATTTTTATTAAAGCCGCAGTTATATTTTTAATAGTCACGGCTTTATTTCCGGGCTGCAACAAAGGCGGTGCCGAAACATCCGCGCCGGCCGCGCCTTCTACGGCCGTTAATCAACCCGCGGTAGGCGTTCCGGAAATTGAGCGCGGAAAAACGGTTTTATGGCGTATTGCACGGTTTGCCACGGAGAGAAGGGAATGGGCGACGGACCGGCCAGCTCTGGCTTGTCTCCGCGGCCTTTGAATTTCACGATAAAGAGCGCGTGGATGACGTACAATAATGACGAAGCGACCCTAAAGGTGATTCGCGCCGGCGGATACATTGGACTGGGCAGGCCTTCATCAATGCCGGCTTTCGGCCAGGTTCTGACGGAACAGCAGATCAAAGAAGTGATGATTTACGAAAAATCGTTGGCAAAATAAAGGGCTTGGTCTAAAATTCGGAGCGCAAAGCGCGAACGAATTTTAGAAACCAAACCTTTATCCCGAGCGTAGCGAGGGATAAATTTTTAAAATAAAAAAACTCCGAAAATCGGAGTTTTTTCATGGCGCAATTATTCAAGCGCTACCTTTTTATCCTGAGGAGCGTATACATGCACACCGATTTTGTTTATAATAAGATGGAGGATTGGAAAAATATATCATGAAAAAAGAAGGCAAAAAATCCGTCGCAAAAGGGATTATCGGCATAACTTCCAAGGGTACTGGTTATGTGACATCCGCCGGATTTGATATGGATATTCAAATAGAGCCGCAATTTTTAAACACCGCCTTGCATGGCGATGAGGTGGAGTTTTTCGTGTTCCCTCAAATAGAAAAGGAAAGGCTTGATGGTGAAATCATCAGGGTGTTATGGAGGGCAAAAATGGAATTTGTGGGAACGGTGGACAAAAGAAAAGGAAGCGCCATTTCTTTTATCGTTCCGGATGACAAGAGAATGTATACGGATATTTTTATTTCACCCGCCGAGTCCGGACGCGTCCGCAACAATTGGAAAGTTCTTGTACGGATCATAAAATGGGATGATCCAAAGAAAAATCCGGAAGGCAGGATTGTGAAACTGCTCGGCAAGAAAGGAGACAATGACGCGGAGATGGAATCCATTGTGCTTGAAAAAGGATTTCAGATGAAATTTCCGCCCAAGGTTGAAAAAGAGGCGGAACTGTTGGGGAGGATATCAAAACCCATACCGCGCAAAGATATCGACGGAAGAAGAAGAATCACCACGTTTACCATAGATCCGGAAGACGCGAAGGACTTTGATGACGCTCTTTCGTTTAAAAAAGTTTCCGATGACGTATTTGAAATTGGAGTGCACATTGCCGATGTGTCGCATTATGTAAGGGAGGGCGGCCGTCTTGACGAGGAAGCGCGCCGCCGGGGCGTTTCTATTTATCTTGTTGACAGGACCATTCCGATGTTGCCGGAGGTCTTGTCTAATGATGTTTGCAGTTTGAATCCCGGCCAGGATAAATTGACATTCGCGGCTGTTTTGACGATATCTTCAGGCGGGCATATTCAAAAAGCGTGGCTCGGGAGGACGATTATCAACTCAAATAAAAGATTCGCGTATGAAGAAGCGCAAAAAGCGCTGGATGAAAAAAAGGGTGAGTATTATGACGAACTGAATCGTTTGAACGAGTTAGCGAAGATATTGAGAGGCAAAAGAATGAAAATGGGGGCGCTTGATTTTGACAAGGAGGAAGTGAAATTCAAGCTTGACGCGAAAGGAAAGCCCTTAAGCGTCGCCCAAAAGCCGCGGCTTGACGTTCACAAGCTTGTAGAAGAGTTTATGATTTTAGCCAACAAGGAAGTGGCCTCATATCTTAGCAGAGAAGTAAAAAGAATAAATAAAGGAGCGTCTGTCTACCGCATCCATGGCGCGCCAAAGAAAGAAGCCATAGACGAGCTTTTGTTTCTTTTGAGGATGTTGGGGCATGAAATAGAGGTCAAAGGAGAAAACATCTCATCAAAAGAATTGAATGAAATTTTTGAGAAAATCAAAGGCAAGCCGGAAGAGTCGCTGGTGAAAACCGTTGCCATGAGATCCATGGCCAAGGCGATATATTCCATAAGAAACATCGGTCATTACGGGCTGGCGCTGGAGAATTACACTCATTTTACTTCTCCCATCAGAAGATATGCCGATTTGCTGGTGCATCGCATTTTGGAAAGGCATTTGAAAGGCGGGCATTTAAGAAGCCAGGAGATCGCTTGGCATCATAATTTCGCGGCCGAACTGTCCCAGCGGGAGATTGATGCCACGGACGCCGAAAGATCCTCCGTTGCTTACAAGCAGGTTGAATATATGCTGGGTAAGACAGGGCACGTTTTTGAAGGAGTGATTTCGGGCATAACGACGTGGGGAGTATACGTGGAAGAGTCGCGAACCAAGGCCAGCGGCATGGTGAAATTCAAAGACATGAAAGATGATTTTTACGTTTTTAGCAAAGAAACCTATTCTCTTGTGGGGACAAGAAGGAAGAGAAAATATTCCGTCGGAGATAAAGTGAAAATAAAAATCATCGGGGGCGATTTAGAGCGAAAAATTTTAGATTATATATTCGTTTGATTGCTCAACGGATCTCATTTTGAAGCAGGGCTTCCTATTTTTGGAAAGATGAGGTATGCTCTAAGGCGTGTCTCAAAATGAAATCATCGTCAGATTTGATGCCGTATCTTTTAAATACGGACACAATAATCCTATTTTAGATGAGGTGAGCTTTTCGGTGCGTCGGGGAATGAAAGTCGCNCTTATGGGGCAAAACGGCGCCGGCAAGAGCACGCTCTTTGGATTAATGATTAAAGCCGCGGAGCCCGACTCGGGGAAGTTGAGTATTGGCGCGGGACTTTCCGTTGCGACGGCGCGTCAGGTCATCCCCCGCGATCAGATGAATCTCACGGTGAGAGAATTCTTCCGGGGATGCTTTTCTGAGAATGTGTACGACATAGACCCGAGGATTGATACGGTCCTTGAGGTCGTGCATCTTGGCGCTCCCGGTTTGTCTAAGAGCGAAGCGATTAGTAACAAACCGCAGTCCTTTAGGGCTCCGCACGAGAGGATCATTAAATCATTTTCAGGCGGACAGCAGGTCCGGCTTCTTCTTGCCTCCGCGCTTATCCAGAACCCGGACCTTTTGCTTCTTGACGAGCCGACGAACAATCTGGACAAGGCGGGCATTGAACATCTCACGGATTTTCTCAAGAAGTACCCAAAAACGGTTATCGTCATTTCGCACGACGCTGATTTCTTGAATTCGTTTACGGACGGCGTTTTGTATCTTGATGTGTTTACGAAAAAGATTGAACAATACGCGGGGAATTATTTTGANGTGGCTAAAGATATCGCCGCTCGCATAGAAAGAGAAAACAGCAAAAATGCCCAGCTTGCGAAAAAGATCCAGGAGAACAAGGACAAAGCAAACTTTTTTGCCCACAAAGGCGGGAGGCTGCGGCTCTTGGCAAAGCGCATGCGCGCGAAAGCCGAGGGGTTTGAGGAAGCGAAAGTTGACGTGAGAAAGGAAGATAAAACGATTCGTCCTTTTATTATACCCGTTCAGCAGGATCTTGTTGGGGAAATTGCGCGCATCACCTCATTCATCACGGTAAAAAATCACACACCTGCGGCGCGGAAGGTAAATATTTCTCTGAAGAAAAATCAGCACCTCTTGCTTTCCGGCCCCAACGGCATAGGCAAAAGCACGCTGCTTGAATCAATAGCGGAAGGCAAGGCGCCGGGCGCAACCGTGCTTCCAGGAATAAAGGTTGGTTATTACCGCCAAGATTTTTCAACACTCAATTTTGACGACACCGTGTATGATTCTCTTTTTTCCGTGATGGAAAAGCGCGATGAACAAAAAATGCGGTCAGTTGCCGCCGGATTTCTTATTACGGGAGACATTATTCACGCAAAAATCGGGAATTTGTCGGAAGGACAAAAAGGGCTGGTTGCTTTTGCTCGGCTCGCGCTTCAAAATTCCGGACTTCTTATTTTAGACGAGCCGACCAATCATATTAATTTTCGCCATATTCCGATTATCGCCGAGGCGCTGGACAAGTATCAGGGCGCGATGATCCTTGTCAGCCACGTGCCTGAATTCGTGCGTAAAATCCGCATTGACGAAGTCCTTGATTTGGAGAAACTATAAAATTATGCTTATTGACGACATTACAATCAAAATAAAGGCGGGGGACGGCGGAAGGGGCGCGGTCGCGTTCAATAAAAACAAGATGAGTCTGGGGCCTGTCGGAGGAGACGGCGGCAACGGCGGAAGCGTTTACTTTGAAGGGGTTTCGGATTTAAGCGCGCTCGCGCAATTCCGGTATAAAAAAGACATCAAAGCGAAAGACGGCGCAAACGGGAAAAGACAATTCAACGACGGCCCTGACGGAGACGATCTCGTTTTAAAAGTTCCCGTCGGAACGGTAATTCATAATTTTGATGGTTCGGCTTCGCTCACCATCAATCCTGAGCAAAGCCGAAGGATTGAAACGGGAAAAATCGAAGAAATAATAAAAATTGGCCAGAGAATTTCGGTTGCGCGCGGCGGCCGCGGCGGAAAAGGAAATTTTAAATTCCGGTCGTCAACAAACACCAGCCCGAGGCAATTTCAATTCGGCGCCCCGGGAGAAAGCTTTAACATCAGACTGGAATTGAAATTAATCGCCGACATCGGACTGATTGGCCTGCCTAATGCCGGAAAATCCAGCTTGTTAAACGAACTCACAAAAGCAAAAAGCAAGGTCGCGAGTTATCCATTCACGACTTTGGAGCCGAACCTGGGAGTGTATTACGAACTTATTCTCGCGGATATTCCGGGGCTCATTGAAGGCGCGTCCGCCGGCAAGGGTTTGGGCGTAAAATTCCTCCGGCATGTTGAGCGCACGAAAATCCTTTTTCATTTAATTTCCGCGGAATCGGAAAACCCCGAAAAAGATTATGGAATAATCAAAAAAGAGCTGGAACATTACAGCAAAGAATTGGCGGAAAAAACCGAATATGTATTTCTAAGTAAAAGCGACGTGGTGCCGGCGGAAGAAATAAAAAAGAAAATCACCGCCTTAAAGAAGATTCACAAAAACGTTTTCGCGGTCTCTGTTTGTAACTGGGACAGCTTGGAAAAAGTAAAAAGTATTTTAAATAAAATAAAAGCGAAAAAATAATCTTACCATTAAAAAAGCTCCGAAAANCGAGNGCATTTTTTATAATNGTGCCGCGGGAGAGANTNGAACTCTCATGAGGTTGCCCTCGCAGGATTTTGAGTCCTGTGCGTCTGCCAGTTCCGCCACCGCGGCATATACTATATTCTAGTCTTTTTTGGAATTTTTTCAAGAAAAACAACTTTTTATAATTCACATTGTTTGCGTGTAAATAGTTTGTTACCATAATGATATGACAAATACAGCAGATCATTTCGACTCTTTTTTGAATGGTGGCGGCGAGGAATCAAAAAAGAAAGAAGAAACAAATTTTCCTTCTTCAGAAGGAACGCAAACGCTCCGAGAAGAGTCTTCTGATGGAGCTTCTTTGACCCCTTCCGTATCCATAAACGGAAGCGATATCCGTTCCTTTGTGGAACCTCCGAGAAATGATGTTCGCTCAATGAACGAGCGGCCCAAAGAGAGCGTTTTTTGGATTGAGACAGTAAAAATTAAACCCAATCCCGAACAACCCCGCA
>C687J35174_10003703_pt1 | contig 20841 bp, 31 predicted proteins | sample RifCSPhighO2_01_FD_35174 | JGI IMG/M metagenome (IMG submission 35174) | reverse complement strand
GAGCAATAGATGCGTGCGTTTCTCGCAGTCGAGCCCTCGGGAGAGGCGCTCGGCGAGTTGCAACGGGCAGTCGGCGCTCTGCACGCGCCAGGGCTCCGTCCGGTGCGTGAGCTGCACCTGACCCTGCGGTTCTTCGGGGACATCCCTGAAGCCAAAGCAGCCGAGATGAAGAGCGCTCTGCGCGATGTTCCGGGTTTCGGGGCGCGGCTGGAGGGCGCGGGCGCATTCCCGGACTGGCGGCGGCCCCGGGTCATCTGGGCGGGCGTTGGCCCGAAGGAAAGCTGGGATGCCCTGCACCGCGAGGTGGACCTGCGGCTGCAGGACCTGGGCCTCCGCTCGGAGCCCTTCACCCCACATATCACGCTGGCTCGCGTGAAAGAGGGTTTCATCCCTGAGTCGGATGTGACGCTCAACGGAATGCTTCTCAAGGCTGCCTTCCCCGTCCGCGAGTTGTTGCTGAAGCGGAGCGTGCTCGGCCCCGATGGGCAGGTGCACACCCTACTGTGGACAGCACCTCTGACTACCGAGGGCCATCCCGCTCGGTCGAGATGACGTGCAGTTCCCGGATTGCCACAGAGTATCACCTGCGGCCACACCTGTCCTCGACTTTCGGAGCACGTCTGACGCAAGATATATAAAGCGCCCGGGACCCCTGCCGCCGACATGACCAAGGAGCAGTTCCTCATCCCGACGGAACAGTACCTCAAGTCAGGCATCCACATCGGGACCAAGTTCCGCACCAGGTACATGTCCAAGTTCATCTACAAGACTCGTCCGGACGGCCTCTCGGTGCTCAATCTCCAGCAGACCGACGAGCGCCTCCGGCTCGCGGCCAATCTCCTCGGCCAGTACGCCCCGGAAGACATCCTGGTGGTGTGCAGGCGTGAGAACGGCTGGAAACCCGCGAAGCTCTTCGCGAAGCACACCGGTGCCAGGGTCTTCGCAGGCCGCTACCCCCCGGGCATCCTCACCAACCCTGACCTCGAAGAGTTCCTGAATGTCAAGGTGGTGCTCGTCACCGACTGCTGGGTGGACCGCAACGCGGTGAACGACGCGATGAAGATGGGTATTCCCATCATCGGGCTGTGCGACACCAACAACCAGAGCAACAATCTGGACTTCGTGGTGCCGTGCAACAACAAGGGGAAGAAGAGCCTGGGTCTCGTCTTCTGGGTGCTCGCCAACGAGTACCTGAGGAAGCGGGGCATCCTCAAGGGTGAAGAGACCATCAGCGCGACAGTGGACGACTTCACTCCCGTTTAGCCACGATTCCTTCGGCCGCAATGTCATACGAGACATCGCCCTGCCTCTCCGGATGCCGCCTGAGGACTGCGCGTCTTCCTCTCCCGTCCTTCTGGAGNTCCACCTGGCACTTGCATCTCTGGCCGAGCATCGCCCCGCCGATGATGCCTACTCCTCCGTATTCGACGCGCTGGAAGACCTGATTGGTGAGGAGCACCATGGTCTCGGTCTCCTTGGCGACCGCGCTCAGGACATCCAGCTGGCCGCGCAGCAGGGCGTTGGCGTCCTTCGCTCCTGAGGGCCTTGCGCGCCGGTAATGCGCCCCGATGGTGTCCACGACGATGAGACCGATGCGGGCGCTCCTCGCCAGCGCGGCGGCGCTTGCGACACTCGAACACTGCGCGTCGAGGTCTGCCGGCTGCATCAGGAGAATCCGGGAGAGCACTTCGCTGAACTGCTTTTCCCGGAAGGCATAGCCTGCGAGCTCTGCGAGACGCTCCGGAGAGAAGTTCCGCTCGGTGTCGATGTACACTGCCTTCGAGTTCTCGGAGAGAACCTGCAGTACCGCGAGGAAGGCGCAGGTGCTCTTTCCCGCGCCCGCAGGACCGTAGAGCATGGTGAGCACCCCCGGCGGATAGCTGCCCAGCAGGCCGTCGAGCACCGCGGAGCCTGTGGGAAGCGGCGAGGAGCGCATGACGCCGCGAATGCACGCAGCCTATATATCCTTTGCCGCGGGCGTTGTGGAAAACGTGTGGAGACAGCCGGCCACGCTGCTGAGAATTATCACAATCACGGCGAGGCAACGCGGAAAGCGCGTGGCTGCCGATGGAGACGTTCTGGAGCTGCCGCGGGACAAGCCTTTTAAGGCGCGAGCAACCCCTGGGGACGAGAGCGGGTATCCGACTTCCGGCGAAAGCCGAGGAAAGTCCACCCATCCATGAAAGGCCACTCGCGAGAGTCCCGGAGACGGGAGGCAACCACTCAGAAACGGCACGGCCGCGCGGCAAGATGATGGCGGGTCCCCGCGAGGGGAGCAAGCGCCTGATGTTCCGCGCGGAATCGGTGAAACGGTGAGCCCTGGCTGATGCAAGCCGCAAGGCGCTCAGTTGAATGTCGGAACGGACCGTCCGCAAGGGGTCCGACAGAAGGTGGCTTATGCCCGCTCTCGCCTTCTCTCCAGGCAGCCGCTAGTCCCCTCGGCCGCGATGCCGCACGAGTACCGCGCTGTCTCGCAGGCATACCGGATAGTTTCCAGGATTGCGGCCGGAAGGCAGGGATGTTCCTCAGAGCCGACGGCGACAGTTTTATATAGCGTGCGGCTTCCCGTCCGGGCATGGGGAAGCAGGACAAAATCCACATGCCCAGNTCGCAGGGCGGGCTCGTGCGCTACTTCGAGGATTACAAGAGCAAGCTGGAGATAAGCCCGCAGACCGTCATCATCGCCTGCGCAGCCATCATCATCCTGGTCACCCTACTCCACCAGTTCTATCCCGTGTGAGCGCGATGTTCCCCGCCGGTCTTCCTGGAGGCATGAACCCCAAGCAGATGAAGAAGGTCATGCAATCCATGGGCATCAAGCAGGAGGAGCTGGACGCAGAGGAGGTCGTCATCCGGCTCGCCGACCGGGAGATTGTCATCCATGAGCCCCAGGTGTCGAGGGTCACCATGATGGGCCAGGTCACCTACCAGGTGGCGGGCAGCACCGAAGAGCGGAGCCGCTCCGACCTCGATGCCGATATCCCCGACGAGGATGTGGAGACGGTGCTCAGCCAGGCGCATGTCTCCGAGCAGGAGGCCAAGGACGCTCTCCGCCGTTCCGGAGGCGACATCGCCCAGGCGATTCTCGACCTCACCCGTGGGCGACAGTCTTAAAAACCGCGGCGTCCTTTGCAGTGCCGATGGAAGAGTTCCAGGCGGCGCGGGAGAAGGCGCTGCACAACCTCCGCATCGCGGACCACATGACCAGCGTCACGTATCCGCTGCTGAAGGACAACAAGCTCCTCATCGCCGCGATGGAGAACCTGTTCCTCTCGGTGAGCGGAGCGATGTCCGCCATCCTCCTGCACGACCGGACCTTCAAGAGGGTCCCTCCGTTCGCGGACACCTTCGAGGTGAAGTTCACGGTCTTCAGGACGAAGTGCATGACGCATCACGGCATCGGTGCCGACAGCGCACGGCTCATCCAGGAGCTGCGCGAGATCCTGGTGCAGAGAAAGAAGAGTCCCATCGAGTTCTCCAGACGGGACACGTTCGTCATCTGCTCCGACGACTATCGCATCCGGACCCTCACGCACAGGGATGTGAAGGATTTTGTGGCAAGGGCAAAGGTATTTATACACACGATGGTTAAACTTACAGGGCAGCATGAGGGAATCTTTGGAGGAAGCTGAGCGTGAGCTCAAGCGTGTGGACCATCTCATCTACGTCAGCCTGAAGTATACGCGCACAGTAGATGTCCTCAAGAGCACCGTCCAGCGCATCATCGATTCCTACGATTCAGCGATACGTTCCATGCTCAAGTACTTGGAGGAACAAGGCAGGATAAGCAGCATCCCGAAAAGTCCAGGGCTCCGCGCGAGAATCCTCCGCGAGCAGTTCGCAGAGGAGCCGGTCTTCCAGGATTTTCTGGTGCACTACGGGCTGATGCGCGAGATTCTGCGCGCGGAGTTCGACCGGAGGGAGGAGTTCCGCAGGCATGTCACCATGATTTCGAAGCTCAAGAGCAGCCTGGTCGAGGTGACCATCGATTCCATCACCCTCGACTACAAGAAGGTCCGCGCCTTCGTACGCCTGGCTGAAGAGTTCATGCGCAACGAGGGGAAGGGCGATGTCGCAGAGATGCTCCGGCGCGTCGAGGTGGAGCTGGAGTTCGACAAGAGGTACTACTGATGACGAAGATACTCGGGGTCGTTTCTGGCAAGGGTGGAGTCGGCAAGACCACGACCGCCATCAATCTGGGCACAGCCTTCTCTGCCATGGGGCGTGATGTCATCGTGCTCGACGCGAATCTCACCACGCCTAATGTGAGCGTGCACCTCGGCGCCCCCATCGTGCCGGTGACCCTGAACGATGCCCTTCGGGGGAACAAGCACATCACCGAGGCCATCTACCAGCACCCCTCCGGCATCAAGATCATCCCCTCCAGCATCTCGGTGGAGGAACTCAAGTTCCTGAACGCGGACAAGCTCGCCTCGACGCTCGTCGACCTCATCGGCAAGACCGAGTACATCATCATGGACGCCTCAGCGGGACTGAGCGAGGACACCCTCGCCGTCATGAAGGCCGCCGATGAGGTCATCGTGGTGACGAATCCCGAGCTGCCCGCGGTGACCGACGCCCTGAAGACCATCAAGATTGCCGAACGCATGGGTACCAAGGTCCTCGGCGTCGTGGTGAACAAGTACCGCAATGACGAGTTCGAGCTGGACATCCGCACCATCGAGACCATCCTCGAGTACCCCGTGCTGGGAATCGTCCCGGAAGACAAGGCGGCGCGCTCCGCCCTCGCCTTGAAGATGCCGCTGGTGTATGCGCACCGCAACTCTCCCGCTGCGAGAGGATTCAGGCAGGTCGCCGCGCGCCTCCTCGGGGAAAGGTACGAGGAGATGGAGGAACGCAGGGAAGAGGAAAGCCTCCTGAATTACGTCCTGCGGCGCCTGGGGCTGAGGAAATAGGATGCCAAAGAAAGTCGTGACCCTGGAAGCGAAGGAGAGGGTGTATGACCCCGCAAAGTACACCTCCTATGTCAAGCAGAGCAGCCGCATCCTCTACTGGCTGGCGCTGCTCCTCATGGTGGTGCTCAACTTCCTGACCTTCCTGCTCCTGGCTCCGCTCGCAGTGTTCCTGGACAGCATCCAGCGGCACGCTCTCGTGGGCGTCATCGGGCTGCTCTTCGGGCTTGTTTTCAACTTCCTGGTGCAGGACATCGAGCATCTGGAGCCGAAGCACCATTATTTCGCCGCGCTGCTCATCCCGCTCGTCGCGGCAGTCAACCTCTTCATCATGACCTTCCTCGTCAACGCCCTGAGGGGCATCTGGGAGCTTCCCCTCACGGGCGGAGCGGTCAGCGAGAGTCTCGCCTACGCCATTATGTTCATCATTCCCTATCTGGCCACCCTTCTCCGGGGGAAGAAGACGACGTCCAGAACCCAGTAGGAACTTCCCGGCCGCAATGCTATAGAATACCCGCAGATGCCGGGAGGTTTCGCCGGGATGGCGGACATCCTCCGCAATGCGGCCACGCTCACTCCGGCCCCGTCTGCGCGGAGGCGGCTTTGCCTAATGAGGCCCGCCTGCCAAAGACTGCATAGATGGGATTATAAACTTAGGATGGATACTATGATGGTGCGCAAGCCATCAAGTACTGCATTCAAAAAGGAGTTGTCACCAGAACAACGTGAAGAACTACTCAGAGCATTGAAAGCCCGTTTTGAGAAAAACATGAACCGCCATAAAGGTCTTGAATGGGCTCCATTAAAAGCAAAGCTGGAAGCTGATACTCAAAAATTGGGGTCACTTAGTGAAATGGAAAGAACTGGTGGTGAACCGGATGTTGTTGGTCATGATAAAAAAGAGGGAGAATTCATTTTTTATGATTGTTCAGCGGAAAGTCCTAAAGGCCGCAGAAGTGTTTGTTACGACCGTGAGGGGCAAGAGGCAAGGAAAACGTTTAAACCAAAAGATAACGCGGTGGATATGGCGGCTGCCATGGGCATTGAGCTTTTAACGGAAGAACAATATCGAGAGTTGCAGAAACTAGGAAATTTCGATACGAAGACGTCGAGCTGGGTGAAAACACCCTCTGATATGAGAAAACTCGGAGGCGCCCTCTTTGCTGATCGCCGCTACGGCAATGTCTTCGTGTATCACAACAGTGCGCCCTCTTACTACGGCTCTAGGGCGTTCCGCGGCTCGCTAAGGGTGTAAACACTCCTGGTCGAGCGAAGCGAGGCCCGGAGTAGTTTACGGATTTCTAAGGCAAAGCCCGCCGAGGCACAACCTTTAAAAAGGGGTTGGCCTTCCCCGTGCCGAGGCGCAGTGCGCCAAGCCCGAGTTCGTGGAACGCAGCTTCGGCTGATAGGGCTGATTCATCATGGTAAAAGACACGAAGATCGAGGAGCCTAGCTTCAGGTACATCGTCCGGGTGGCGAACACCGACCTTGACGGCAAGAAGAGCCTCCGGCTGGCGCTCCTGAAAATCAAGGGCGTCGGATTCGCGTACAGCAACATGGCATGCACTCTTGCGGCGGTGGACCGCAACGCGCGCGTAGGCGACCTCACGGAAGACGAGGTGAGCAGGATAGACCAGGTGGTGCGCAATCCTGCCAGCTATGGTGCCCCTTCCTGGCTGTTCAACCGCAGGCGGGACCCGGAGACTGGAGAGGACCTGCACGCCCTCGGACCTGAGCTCGCGCTCGCCAAGGATACCGATGTGAAGAACCTGAAGATGACGCGCTCTTTCCGCGGCCTGCGCCACCAGTGGGGCCTGCCCCTCCGGGGACAGCGCACACGCTCCAATTTCCGGCCGAACAAGGGCAAGGGTTCGCTCGGAGTGAAGAGGCGCAAGGGCTCCAAGGCGGGCCGCGTGTAGAGGTGCACCATGGGCGATCCAAAACTCCCAAAGAAAAAGTACAGGACCCCGAGCCATCCCTGGCAGAAGGGGCGTATCGAGCAGGAAAAGGAACTTCTCAAGGAGTATGGCCTGAAGAACAAGCGGGAGATTTGGAAAATCACTTCACGGCTCAAGAACTTCCACGAGAAGGCCAAGACTCTCATCGCCAGCAGGTCCACCCAGGCTGAGAAGGAGCGCATCCAGATGATGCGCAAGCTGGCCTCATACGGGATTGTGGAGGAGTCCGCGGCGCTGGATAACGTGCTGGGCCTCACGGTCCGCGAGTTCATGGACCGGAGGCTCCAGACCCTGCTGGTGAAGCTCGGGATGGCCAACTCCATGAAGCAGGCCAGGCACTTCATCGTGCACCGCCACATCATGGTCGGGGAACATGTGGTCACGTCCCCGAGCTATCTTGTCACCAAGTCCGAGGGTGCGCTCATCCGCTTCAACCCTAAGTCAGAGCTGGCGAAACCCGACCACCCGGTCCGGGGTGTCGCCGCCGCCGTCCCTGAGCCTGCAGAGGGAGAGCAATGAACAAGGAGAAGTCCATCAGGTGGGGCATCGCGCACATCCTCGCGTCCTACAACAACACCATCATCCATCTCACGGACATAAGCGGGTCGGAGACCATCGCGCGCGTCTCCGGCGGAATGGTCGTGAAGTCCGACCGGATGGAAAGCTCCCCCACCGCTGCGATGATGGCCGCAAAGAAGGCCGCTGAAACGGCATTCGAGAAGGGCATCAACGGCGTCCATGTGCGGATTCGCGCTCCTGGTGGCCACCAGGGCCCGCACAACCCGGGACCTGGCGCCCAGGCGGCCATCCGGGCGCTGTCCAGGATGGGCCTGAAGATAGGCACCATCGAAGACGTCACGCCAATCGCCCATGACGGCTGCCGCAAGAAGGGCGGCAAGAGAGGTCGGCGCGTATGAAAGCCAAACTGCTCAATCAGAAGGGAAACAAGCTCTCGTTCGTGCTCGAGGAAGCATCCCCCGCGTTCGTCAATGCGCTCCGCAGGACTGCCTCGGAAGATGTGCCCACCATGGCCATCGAGATGGTCGAATTCAGGAAAAACAGCTCTGCCCTCTATGATGAGACTGTTGCGCACCGCATGGGCCTTCTTCCCCTGAAGACCGACCTCAAGTCCTACAACCTTCCCGAGCGCTGCCAGTGCGGGGGGGAGGGATGCGCCAGATGCCAGGTCAAGCTCACCCTCACCGCAAAGGGCCAGAAGAGCGGCGCGGTGGTGCGCGCCGAGGACATCAAGACCAAGGACCCTGCCATCGTCCCCGCGTTCCCAAAGACACCCGTGGTGAAGCTCTTCGAGGGGCAGGAGATTGAAGCGGAGATGACCGCGGTGCTCGGCACCGGCAAGGTGCACACCAAATGGGCTCCGGGTCACGTCTACTTCAGGCAGCTGCCTACCGTCACCATCAGCAAGAAAGGAGAGGGCATGCTGGAATGCGAGCGCCTCTGCCCCACCCAGGTGTTCGAATCAAAGAACGGAAAGCTCATGGTCCGGCAGAACGGCGAGCAGGACTGCATCCTCTGCGGCGCGTGCGTCGACGCCAGCGAGGGCGAGGTCAAAGTCCTCACCAACAAGGAGAACTATGTCGTGTACGTGGAGAGCTGGGGACAGCTCCCTCCAGAGGACATCATAGAGCAGAGCATCGCAATCCTCGATGAGAAGGCGGATGACCTCATCGCTACGCTGAAAGGGAGGGTGAAGCAAAAGGCAAAGGCGTGAACCCCGCACTTCACACGCCCGCCGGGCGCGTCGAGGTGGGTGGGACCAACGGTCCCACACGGCGAACATGTCAACTGGGTTTGCAGTTGCGGGGGTGCCGGAGTGGCCAAACGGGCAAGGTTGAGGGCCTTGTGGCTTAGTGCCTGCGCGTGTTCGAACCACGTCCCCCGCATCACGGTTGATGAAAGATGAAACGAACAGGACCGACAAATCAGCATCTGGAGGGCCTTATTGTACGCCTGAAGAGAGCGGCAGCCGAGAAGAAGGTGCCCCTCTGGAAGAGGCTCGCGCTCGACCTTGAGCGCCCCACGCGCACGAGACGGGAGGTGAACCTCTCCAATATCACGAGGCACACCTCCGAGGGCGAGGCTATCGTCATCCCGGGGAAGGTGCTCGGGAGCGGGCAGCTCGGCCACAAGCTCACCATCGCCTCGTGGCGCATCTCTCACCAGGCTCTGGAGAAGCTCCGCGCAGCCAAGGGAGAGTACCTCACCATCGAGCAGCTCCTCGACAAGAACCCCTCGGGAAAGAACCTCAGGATCATCGGGTGACACACATGACCGTAATCAACGCAAAGAACCTCATCCTCGGGCGCCTTGCGAGCAGCGTGGCGAAGCGGGCCCTCCTCGGGGAGAGCATCGAGCTGGTCAACTGCGAGCAGGCTGTGATCACCGGGAACAAGAAGTGGCTCATCGCACGTTACCGCCAGCGGCGGGAGCGCGGCACCCCCACGCAGGGGCCATTCTTCCCACGGCAGCCGGAGCGATTCGTGAAGCGGACCATCCGCGGCATGCTTCCTTACAAGAAGGAGCTCGGCCGCGCCGCGCTCGGCAGGGTCACCTGCCATGTGGGCATCCCCCCGTTCCTGGAGGGGAAGCAGCTCGAGACCATCCAGGAGGCTGGTATTGAACGTCTGAGCACGACAAAGATTGTCAGCGTGAAAGTCATCTGCCATTCCATGGGGGCAAGCCAATGAAGACCATTCACACATCGGGAAAGCGGAAAGAAGCTGTCGCGCGCGCCACCCTCACCAAGGGCTCGGGGAAGGTTCGCATCAACAAGGCGCTCCTTGAGACCATCAGCCCCCCGGCCGCACGCCTCAAGATAGAGGAGCCGCTCCTGCTCGCGGAAGGCATCGGCGAGATAGACCTGCAAGTGTCCGTCCGCGGCGGCGGCGTGTCCAGCCAGGTGGAAGCCGCGCGTCTTGCCATCGCGAAAGCCCTTGTCGAATTCAGCAAGGACAAGGAACTCGAGGGCAGGCTGCTCTCCTACAACAGGCAGCTCCTGGTCGCGGACGTCCGGCGGAAAGAGGCATCGAAGCCGAACAGGCACGGCCAGGCCCGCGCCAAGCGGCAGAAGTCCTACAGGTAGAAACTCTACATTGGAATTGTTCCATTCCGCATCCGCTATGCATAAATATACCGTGATGCCCAACTGACGTGATGGGGAAGCGTGTGGTGTACGTCGCGCACCCCGTGGGGGGCGACGTCGAGGGAAATATCCGGGCGCTGCGCGGTGTCCTGCGGGAGCTGCGCCTTACCCGGAAGGACATCATCCCCGTCGCTCCGTATCTTGCCTGCCTCCAGTATCTCCACGACAACAACCCCGCGGAGCGCTCGCTGGGGATGGAAGAGAACAGACTGTACTTCGAGCGAGGGCTCATCGACGAGGTGCTGCTCGCCGGAGAGACTATCTCTCCCGGCATGCGGGAGGAGATCGCCCTCGCCCTGCATCTCGGAATCCCCGTGAGCTGCCTCCGGGAGGAGCTTGAGCCGAGGCTCCGCCAGGTCCTTCAGGAGCTGGACGCCGCGTAGATTCGCAATCCCCCCGGCCGTAATGCGGAAGATATCCGCGATGCCTGCGAGACAGGCCGCGTCTCGTGCGGCCTCACGGCCGGATGAATTCCGGCGGGCCTGGGCAAACTATTTTAAAGTCGTCAGGGCTCATCCCGTCATGGAGTTCGAGCCTGAGAAGGGCCATCTCATCGCGCGCTGCATCGTGGAGATTCTCGGCAAGCCGGAGCAGCACGTCAAGGACACCATAGAGCTTGTGGTGAAGGAGATGAAGGGGCGCCGGAAGATACAGGTGCTCGAAAGCAAGGTCGAGACGCCGACCAGAGTGGAGGGCCTCTGGGCCTCGTTCGCCGAGGTCGAGGTCCTCTTCGCGGGCTTCGAGGAACTCGCCACGTTCTGCTTCGATTTCATGCCCAGCAGCGTGGAAGTGCTGGAGCCGGGCAACATCGGTCTTGAGGCGCCTGAGCTGAGCGGGCTGCTGAATGACCTGCTCGCCGGCCTGCACAATCTCGACATGAAGGTCAAGACCCTCCACGCGGAGAAGCTGGTGCTGGAGCAGAACGCCGAGGCCCTCCTCAAGAACCTCGTGCTGGTCTCCCTGCACAAGTCTCCCGCAGACCTCAAGTCCCTTTCCGGGATGGTGGGCGTGAAGGAGCTCCAGCTCGCCCCATTCCTCTCGAGATTCCTCGAACAGGGCATCATCGCCCAGGACACCTCGGGGAGGTACAAGCAGAGATGAGCGACCTCCGGAAGGACGTCGAAGCCGTGCTGTTCGCGGTTGGCAAGAAGATACCTGTCGCGGACATCGCGCGCATCGTGAAGGCTCCGGACGCAGAGGTGCTGCGCTGTCTCGCCGAGCTCCAGCAGGAGTATACTGAGCGGGAGTCCCCCATGCTCATCATCAGCGAGGGAGATTCCTGGAAAATGACGGTGCGCGAGAGATACATGCCCCTGGTGCGTGCCATCATCCCGGAGACCGAGCTTCCGAAGAGCGTGCTGGAGACCCTCGCGGTCATCGCCTGGAAGGCGCCCGTGCTACAGTCGGTGGTGGTGGAGATGCGCTCCACCAAGGCGTACGAGCACGTGAGCCAGCTGGAGTCCCTGGGATTTGTCGCCCGGGAGAGGAGCGGACGGTCTTTCCGGCTCACCCTCACCCAGAAGTTCCTCGACTACTTCGACCTCACGGGTGTCGAGCAGATACAGCAGAAGTTCCAGGAGTTCGGGGACGTGGTGAAGCTGGTGGAGATGCTCGCCAGGAAGAAGCCGGAGGATGAGCATGCTCCTTCTGAGATGCCCGAAGTGCCACAATAAGATGAAGTACCAGTCTTCCGGCAGCATAGCCGGGAAGAGGAAGCGGTGCGTCTACTGCGGCCACAGCTTTCTCGTCTCCAAGTGGTTTCTCGGGCCGGCGTGACCTGCAGGACATTCCCGGCCGCGATGGCGTACGAGTTCCGCATTGCCTCGCAAGCCGGAAATTCTCCCCAGTACGGCCATCGACTCCCGTGACTTTTTCTGCGGAGCCGGGGGAAGGTATTTAAATCGCCAAGTGCTCCGNTGAACAGCAAAAACGCCTTTTTTTCCATCCATGGACACTGCACCAACCCCGGCGGACAGGGAGACTCCTCGTCTCATCGAGGAGGAGATGAAGAGCGCGTATCTCGACTACGCGATGTCCGTCATCGTCGGACGCGCGCTGCCGGATGTTCGCGACGGCCTGAAACCTGTCCATCGCCGCATCCTCTTCGCGATGGGCGAGATGGGGCTGCTGTCCAGCAAGCCGCACAAGAAAAGCGCACGCGTGGTGGGAGAGGTGCTGGGCAAGTTCCATCCCCACGGAGACCTTGCAATCTATGATTCGCTCGTCCGCATGGCGCAGCCGTTCTCCTTGCGCTATCCGCTTGTCGACGGCCAGGGCAACTTCGGCAGCATCGATGGCGACAATGCCGCGGCGATGCGTTACACCGAAGCTAGGCTCCATCGCATCGCCGAGGAGATGCTGCAGGACCTGGACCAGGAGACGGTCGCGTTCCAGGCGAACTTCGACGGCTCGCTGCAGGAGCCCATGGTGCTCCCCTCGAAGATCCCCAATCTTCTCGTGAACGGCTCCACGGGCATCGCGGTGGGCATGACCACCAATATCCCCCCGTTCAACTTNGGGGAGGTGATTGACGCGACCGTCCTGCTGCTCGACAATCCCGGGGCGAGCGGTGAGGAAATCATGCGGGTCATGCCTGGACCGGACTTCCCCACGGGAGGCATCATCCTCTCGGGAGCAGAGCTCCAGAAACTGCATTCCCATGGCCGCGGCTATCTCATGGTGCGCGGGCGGGTCGAGCAGGAGAAGAATGCGGACCAACGGGATGTCCTGGTCATCACGGAGATACCTTTCCAGCTGGCAAAGTCTGCGCTCATAGAGGAAATCGCGAAGCTCGTGAAGGACAAGCGCATCGAGGGAGTCACCGACCTGAGAGACGAATCCTCGCGGGAGGGCCTCCGCGTGGTCATGGAACTCCGGAAGGGGGAGGATCCCGAGGTGGTGAAGAACCTGCTCTTCAAGCACAGCAGGCTGCAGAGCACTTTCGCGGCGAACATGGTGGTGCTCGTGGAGAACAGGCCCCGGTGCCTGGGCGTCGTCCAGCTCATCCTGGAGTTCCTCAAGCACCGGCGCGAGGTGGTCACGCGGAGGACCCAGTTCCAGCTGGCAAAGGCCCAGGAGCGCTCGCACATCATCGAGGGACTGATAGCTGCCCTTGACAGGCTGGACGACACGATTCAGACCATCCGCGCGTCGAAAGGGAGGGAGGACGCGCTTGGCGCGCTGAAGGCCCTGCTTTCCCTCTCCGATGCACAGGCCAAGGCAATCCTGGAGCTGCGCCTCCAGGCGCTCACCTCTCTCGAGCAGGACACTGTTCGCGACGAGCAGAAGGAGATTCTCGAGCGTATCGCAGACTATCTGGACGTGCTCGCACGGCCCGAGCGCGTCACTTCCATCATCCGCGAGGAGCTCGTCGAGCTGAAAGGACGCTATGGCGATGCCAGGCGCACCGAGATACTGGCGGACGAGGGAGCATCCCTCGAGATGGAGGACCTCATCAANGAGGAGCCGATGGCCATCACCATCTCAAGCGTCGGGTACGCGAAGCGCATGCCACTCGACCTCTATCAGACCCAGCGGCGCGGCGGCAAGGGCATCATCGCGGCGACCACCCGGGAGGGCGATTTCGTGAAGCACCTCTTTGTCGCCTCCACCCACAGCCACCTGCTCTGCTTCACCAGCAGCGGGAAGGTCGATTGGCTGAAGGTCTTCCAGATTCCCGAGGGCGGCAGACAGGGGAAAGGGAAACCGCTGGTGAATCTCCTCAGCCTCGACGAGAATGAGAGGGTCACCGCGGTGCTCGCTGTCCGCGAGTTCAAGGAGGCCTCCATCTTCTTCGTCACCAGGAGGGGGCATGTCAAGAAGACCTCGCTGGAGAGTTACTCGAATCCGCGAAAGGGAGGCATCATCGCCATAGGCCTCGACGAGGGCGATGCAGTCGTGGACGTTCTTCTCACCGATGGGAGCAGCGACATCCTGCTCGCGACCAGGAAGGGGATGGCCATCCGGTTCAGTGGGACCGAAGTCCGTGAGGTCGGGCGTTCGGCGCAGGGAGTCCGGGGCATCACCCTCCAAGAGGGAGATGAAGTGGTCGCGGCAGTGACCCCCGCGGACGACAGGGAGCTGCTCACCATCACCGAGAACGGCTTCGGCAAGCGCACCCCCCTCAGCGATTTCCACCCTCAGGGCCGGGGCGGGCAGGGGGTCATCAGCATCAAGACTGCGGGACGGAACGGCGGGGTGGTCGACGTCAAGATAGTGGGGCCAGAGGAGGAGTTGATGCTCATCAGCCAGCAGGGAGTCATGATCCGGATGGCGGCGAAGGACATCCCCAGCATCGGCCGCAACACCATGGGTGTCACCCTGATGCGCCTTTCCGGCGAGGACCGCGTGATGAGCGTTGCCTCGGTGCCGGAGGAGCGCTCTCCGCAAAGCTGAAATGCCCGCCCTGGGTGACGATGACATGGTCGAGCACCTCGATGCCCAGCAGTTCCCCCGCCTTGACCAGGGTCCTGGTGATTGCCGCATCCTCGTCGCTCGGCGTGGGGTCCCCTGAGGGGTGGTTGTGTGCCAGCACCACCGCCGCTGCGCTTTCCTGGAAGGCCACCTTGAAGATTTCCCTGGGATGGACCAGGGAAGCGTTCAGGCTGCCGATGGTGATGACGCGCTTGCAGAGCAGCCCGTTCCTGGCGTCGAGATAGAGCCCGAGGAAGTGCTCCCGCGTCTGGAGTCCGAGTTCCGGCCGGAGCAGCTCAGCGACGTCCTTGGCGCTCCTGATGCGCCTGCGCTCCTGGTGCACCGAGGCCCGGCGGCCAAGCTCGAAGGCCGCGATGATGGAGCAGGCCTTGGCGTCGCTCACCCCGCGGAAGCGGCACAGCTCCCCCACCGAGGCCATCGCCAGTCGTGACGGAGGCATCTCTGCAAGGATTCCCGAGGCAAGTTCAGNCACCNGCNNCCCTCTCGTGCCGGTCCCGAGCAGGATACTCAGAAGCTCAATTGCGCTCAGGGAGCCCGCTCCCCGCGCGATGAGGCGCTCTCTCGGACGCTCATCCTCCCCGTGGTTGTTTTCCACTGACACCATGCTCGGCAGCTGATTAAAATGGATTGCGCATTCGGAACCGGATGTTTTCCGGCTTTTCTTCACCTTTTTTGAGTAGTTTTTAATGGAAAGTTTTATAAGCGGGAAATTTCCCCCCCATCCACAAAAATCGCAGGTTGGGGGCATAACGTTCGGACCTGCAGTGCAGGCGAGGACGTGCCTGACTGCGGGACATGGGGGCATAGCGAATGCTGGAAGACATGGACAAACGGGTGCTCAGCACCCTGAAACGGAAGAAGCGTTCGTTCGAGGCGCTCCTCAGCAAGCGCCAGCTTGACGACACTGATCTCGTCGAGCTGGATGAAATCTTCCTTGCCGAATGAGCGCGGCGACACGGATTGCGCCCGGTGCAGCCTGAGGAAGCGATGCGGTGGCGCTGCCCCGTCATTCCGGCCGGACAGACCGGAACTCCTGCGGGNTTCCGGCCGATGTTCTGAGCACATTCTGCACAACGCGACGCCGAAAGCTTTTTAGCCCCTGCCCCAGCCCGTTCCGCCCATGGACTACGACCTNGAGCTCGACCGGGTATGCTCGGAGGTGGAGCGGCAGGGGGCGAAGCTCNTCTGCATCCAATTGCCCGATGGCCTCAAGCCCCGGGCGGGGGAGATTGACCGCTCCATCCGGCAGCGCACCGGAGCGAGGGTCATCATCTGGGCAGGCTCGTGCTTCGGGGCATGCGACGTCCCCGTGGAGCTCGAACGCATCGGGGTGGACCTCCTGGTGCAGTTCGGCCACAGCGAGTGGAGGTTCTGATGCTTTCTGCGGCAGTGGCCCTCCTCGGGCTCCCTGCGGGGTTCCTGCTGGCACGCCTGGCCAGGGAAGAGGTGGTCATGGCACGCCCCTACCTCCGCGTCCTGCGCATCGTGCTCGCTGCAGGGGCACTCTGGGCAGGGATGCCGCCTGGCTTCCTCGCGCTTCGCATCCTCGCGGCAGTCCTGGCGCTCGCCCTGCTGGAATGGAGACTTTTCCCGTATTCTTATTTGGCGTGGGGTTTCCTGCTGGGCATCGGAGATTCTGCCGCGCTCTCCTCGCTGGTCTTCCTGTTCGGCCTGGTCGAGGTCTCTGTCAGGCGTGCTGATGGAGCCTCGCTGGGATGGAAGGACGCGCTCTTCCTGCCGGGATTCGCTCTTGGACTCCTCCTCTGACCCCGAAGAAAGCCCCCTATGAAGCTCCCGGCCGCAGTGCCCTAAGGGTTCCGGATTGTCGTGCAGGAACGGAGATTCTCCCGGTGCGTGGCGGAGAGTGCCCCTGACTGCCTTCGTCGGAAGTGCCATCTGCTTTGCGGATAATACGCTATTTTCATAAAAATATTTTATATTTTTGTGATTTATTCCCCTTCTGATGCAGGCAAAACGTAAGATAGAGGAGGATTGTAGCAAAAAGCATTATAAAGGACGATTGAACCCCGTGCGGGCGGGGGGGATGTGCAGGTTTCCCAGGCACTACCACAGGACTGCGATAGACAGAAAGACTGGAGGCAACGACTATGACGAGACCAGGACAGTCCCCGGATTACCGGGGGAATGAGGGCGACGAGACAACGCGGGAGGTCATCAGGTACGGCAAGATAGGGTGCGCTGCGGTCGGAGGAATCGCGGGCATCGTCGCCCTGTTCAGCTCCTTCTACACCGTGGGGAGCAGCGAGGTCGGCATCGAGACGCGCCTGGGGGTATATGACCAAACCACCGGTCCGGGGCTGCACTTCAAGGTGCCGTTCCTGGAGGGCGTGCGGGTCATGTCCACCCAGGAGATTCAGCGCACCGAGGTTGGCTTCCGCACCCTCGAGGAGCCTGGCGCGGATGGAACAGGGGGAGAGTACAGAACCGCGGACAGCGATGAGGAGATGGAGCACGAGGCGAAGATGCTCACCGCGGACGAGAACATCGTCATGGTCTCCGCGAGCGGGCAGTACCGCGTCGTAGACCCCAAGGACTGGATGTTCAATGCGGCAAACCCAAAGGACCTGGTGCAGAACGCCATGGAGTCCGCGGTGCGGCAGGTGGTCGGCAACCACAGCATCGACGAGGTCCTCACCACGGGCAAGGAAGCCATGCAGAGCGAGATTGCGAGCATCTGGCAGGCCCTGCTCAACGAGTACGACATCGGCGTCGATGTCGCGAACGTCCAGCTCCAGAATCCCCAGGCTCCCTCGGACGTCTCCCAGGCGTTCACTGACGTGCAGAACGCAGAGCAGGAGCGCGAGCAGCGCATCAACGAGGGGCAGGGCTACCTCAACGAACGGCGTTCAGCGGCTGAAGGCCAGAGACGCACCCTGCTGGAGGACGCCGAGGGGTACAAGTCCCAACGCATCAACACCGCGACGGGAGATGTCGCGTGGTTCAGCGCGCTGCTCGAGGAGTACGAGCGCTCGCCTGAGGTCACCCGAGAGAGACTGTACATCGAGACCATGAAGGAGATCTACCCTCAGCTGAGGATTTTCATCATGGATGAGGGGTCCGACAACGGCTTGCTGCAGTTCCTGGACCTCACACGGGAGGAATCACCATGAAAACCGGAAAAATCATCGTGGGAGCGACGGCGGGAATCGCCGCCCTCATCGGCCTGAGTGGCTTCTATACCGTCGACGAGAGGCACCAGGCCATCGTGAGCCAGTTCGGAGTGCCGGTGACCATCGTGGTCGGCTCTGACGTCGCGGGCCAGGCTGACCCGGAGCGGATTGCGGATGTCAGCGTGGCAGTTCGGCAGTACGAGGAGAGCCATGGGCTTCCGGCAGACTCCATCGAGGTCGTGGGCGGGCCGGGCATCCTGAGCACCGGACTGCGGTACCACACCCCGCTGCTGCAGGGGGTGCGGACCTTCGACGACCGCAAGCTGATTTACAGCTCGGAGCCCGAAGCGGTGGGCACGAGGGACAAGCGCCAGCTGGTAGTGGATACCTACGCGACCTGGCGCATTGAGGACCCGCTGCTGTTCAGCCTCACGGTGCAGGACGTCAACGGCGGGATGCGTGCGCTGGACGACATCATCTACTCGGCGCTCCGTGTGGAGATGGGGAAGTACAACCTCCACGAAGTCGTCCGGACGAACAACAACACGGTGTACAGCATCGAGGGAGAGCTGAAGCTGCCCACGGTCACCTACGGAAGGGAGAGCATCTTCAACGACGTGGTGAACAGGGTCAACAACGGCCTCACCACCCCCGACGGACAGAGCATCACCGGCGCGAACAACTACGGCATCGAAGTGGTGGATGTGCGCATCATCCTGAGCGAGCTGCCCGAGTCGAACGAGCAGGCAGTCTACCAGAGGATGATATCCGAGAGGGGCCGCATCGCGAGCCTCTACCGGAGCCAGGGAGAGGCAGAGAAGGCNGCGCTCACCGCCAAGGCCAACCGCGAGTACACCCAGATAACCTCAGGGGCGTATGCCCTCGCAGAGGAGACTCGCGGAGAAGGAGACGCTGAAGCTGCGCGGATTTACGCCGATGCCTACGGAGAGAACCCGGAGTTCTTCCGGTTCATCCGGACGCTGGAGGCGTACAAGGAGGCCTTCGCCAACGGGAACACCACGGTGGTGATGCCGTCCGACACGGAGTTCAACCAGTTCCTCCTGGGCTTCCCCGAGGGTCAGAGCGAGTAGAGCAGCACAGGCAGGAGGAGGCAGCCGAGGAGCATCCTCCTCTTGACCCCTGCTTTCACGCAGAGCACCCCAAGCGCGCTCGCGGCGAGCAGCAGCGGAAGGCCNTGCCAGCCGCAGAGCGCTCCCACGAGGGCGGAGACCAGTGCGAGCACCGCCAGAGACATCCCTCTCCGCGGGATGCGCTCCAGCACAGGAAGCGCTCTCCGCGCGAAGAGCAGCACCGCGAGCGATGCGAGGGCAGCGGAGAGGAGCATCCAGCCGAGCAGCGACGAGTCCGGCTGCACCATCGCTCCCGCTGCGATGACCGCACCGTCTCGCGCCTTGCCAAGCGAGACCAGGGAGAGCACGCTCACTCCCAGGCTCATCGTCGCGACGGCTCCTACGAGAGCGATGCTCGCCGTCGAAGAAAAACGGGAGAGAGCGAGGGAGAGCGCAGCCGCCTGGCTCCTTCCCACTCCAGGGAGAAGCGCGAGCACGAGCGAGGAGAGCGTCGCTCCGGAGAGGATGCGGCCCCACTCCGACAGGCTCAGAGAGATGATGGAACGGCTCTGCTGCCTCGGCAGCCCCTCGGCGCCCTGGAGCAGGAGGGAGGCGCAGCCGAAGAGCCCGCTCATCAGAGGGAAGACCGGCTCCTTCAGGCCGGGCTGGGTGAAGGCGATGATGCCGAGGCATCCCGCGAGAAGGAATATGCTTACGTTGCGGATGGTGCCTCGCACGTCGCGGCCGTCCAGGAGCTTCGCGCAGAGGGCCAGGAGAATCCATCCTTTGTAGGGCGAGATGCGCGCCATGAGCAGCGGCAGCGCGACGAGCAGCACGCGCGAGGCAAGCGCGGCGAGGAGCAGGCCGGCAACAGAGCCCTGGAGCCAGAGCCGCACCGCCTCGAGAGCGAAGCCCCGCTCGGCGAGCTTCTGCGCGGGAAACGCGCTCACTGCCCCCTCTTCGTCGACTGCGAGCAGCATGCTCGGGATGATGTCCGCGCAGCTCTGGCTCACCGCAAGGGAGAGGAGGAAGACCGCGACGCCAGGCGAGAGCCCGGTCTCCGCGAGGANGGCCTGTTGGCTCACGGCGAGCGCAGCGAANAGGTTCGCGTGCAGCCCGGGCACGAGACCGGTGAGCAGGCCGAGGGCGGTGCCGGCGAGCGCGGCGAGCAGGAGGGCCATGCACGCGCGTCGCCTGTGGGGAATTTAACCGTATCCCGACTTTTTCCGGAGGATTTCCGGTCTCGCGGAACATCCGGCTAGGGAAGAAGCGTGATGCGGTCAGCGATGAGCTGCTGCCTGCCGCGCCAGAGCTGGCTGCGCCCTTCGACCTTCACGCGAATCCCGGGACGCAGGCTGAGATTACGCTCGACGAAAGCGGTGATGTCCAGCAGCTCCTCGGTCCGCACCGTGAGACGCTGGCTTCCGTTCATCTCCGATACCCTCTCGACTCCTCCCTCTGCGCGGAAAGCGTCCGCGTCGCAGGACACCGCCTTCCGGGGAATCTCCTCCGGTGCTGCGAGCAGGATGACAACCCCGAGGAGGAAGGCGCCGAGCGCCGGAAGAAGAGAGCGCTGCTCCTGGGTGAAGAATCGCATGATAAGCAGAGCGAGCACTCCTTAAAGAGCGTGCGTGCCGAAAATCCGGAAACTATACGAACTCGAGACGCTTCGCGCGGAAGCCTTCGCCGATGATCTGCGCCTTCTTGCAGGTCGAGCACCGGTACCGCAGGTCCACCTTCTTCGATGCCTTCTTGCCGGTCATCTTGAAGCTGCTCACTGCGGGCTTCGAATACCTTCCGCGGTTCCCATGGCCCCTGGCCTGGCCCCGGAGCCGGGCGCGGTGCTTGCTTCCATAGGTGAGGCTGCTCGCGTTGCGCTTCTTGTTCAGCTCCACCTTGTGAGGGGTGTGCTTCTTGCACTTCGGGCAGAAGCGGTTCATGGTCTTGGGAAACTTCATGGCAGCCGGGAGCGGATTGCCCTTTTTAAAGGTTACTCAGGGCGTCGGAGAAAGAGTACGCTCGGCCGCACTGCTGAGAAGACCAAGCATTCCGACGAGACAGCGCGAAACCCATGCGGCATTCCGGCCGAGGTATGGGAGGTTTTCTGCAAAGCGGCCGGCCGCGCCTACTGGAGCGCCTGGGCGCGACCCTTGCGCACCAGAAGCTCCCCTA
>C687J35174_10003698_pt1 | contig 20856 bp, 17 predicted proteins | sample RifCSPhighO2_01_FD_35174 | JGI IMG/M metagenome (IMG submission 35174) | reverse complement strand
TCATGCCGAAAGTATACCCCGTGAGATAGGAACTTCTAAGTTCCTGAGTCGGAAGAGTGTGCAAAAGATGAGGGACGTGCCGCACGAGATGATGGTCTCCGGTATCTCATGGGGTATACCGTCGGCTAGGCGGCGAACATCCGCTTATGCAGTCGTTTGCGGTGGAAAATTATTCCGAACCGGTGAGCTTCACTGTTGGCAAGCAGAATGTCGCGTTCATGCACGCGGATAGCGCCCGTATCCCCTATCAAACGTTCCGGTTTGTGAAATTCATTCTTAACGACACCGACCAGAGGGATTTCGATTCCCGCTTTTTTCAATACCTTCTGCGCGGCGTGAAGCTGACCCACTCCGCCGTCCACGACGAAAATTCGCGGCAAGCGCCATTCGGTGTGATTCAGGCGTCGTTCGAGCGCTTCACGCAGAGCGGCAGTATCATCGTTGGTCGCGGAGCGTATCTTGAATTTCCTGTACTCGGAAGGCGACTTCTCTCCGTTCGACACCACCGTCATCACCGCCACTGTTTCACTGCCCGACGTATGCGCGACGTCAAACGCCTCTATGCGCACCCCGCCGCCGGATGACGCCCGTTCGCCGGCAATCAGCGACACATCGCGCACGTGTTCCATCGCATATATCTGGCTCTTCAGGCGCGCCGCATCCTCAAACCGCTCGGTGGCGGCCGCGACTTTCATCTCCCGCGCTAGCGCCCGCTTCAGGCCCTTAAAATTTCCCGACAAAAACTGGCATAGGTGTCGCACACGCACCGCGTACTCCTCCTTCGTCATCTCACCCGTGCAGACACCGGGGCACAGTCCTATCTGACGGTTGAAACACGGCTTGCAACCGAGATGACTCCTCGCTTGAGAGGTGTCTCCTCGTTTCCGCGACTGCTCTCCGCACGGAACGCATTTCGAATCGCGAAACGGGAATATTTTTCTCACCAACTTCATGGCGTCCTGTAGTTGCTTTCCGTGCGGGTACGGTCCGAATGTCCGCGCGATGTCGCTCGCGTTCCATTTGAGGTACAGCTCGCGGCCGCGCACGATGAGCACCCGCGGGAAAGATTCTTTGGTGACAACGACGTAGTTGAAACTCTTGTTGTCTTTCTCGTCGACGTTGTATGGCGGCTGATGCTTCTTGATGAGCTCCGCTTCGAGTATAAGCGCCTCGAGCACGGAGTTTGTCGCTTCAAACGAGAGCCGGTCGGCCTTTGCGACCATGTCGATGATGCGCTCCCCGCGTGTGTCCGCGAGGTCGCCTGCGAAATAGCTGCGCACCCGGTCCCGCAGACTTGTCGCTTTGCCGATGTAAAGGATTGTTCGCCCTTTCTTGAATGTATAGATTCCCGGTTTATCCGGACATCTGAATTTCAGTAAATCGCTTCGCTGCATGGGCACCAGTGTGTCGCAATACAACCGCTTCCGCAAATATATGAATATGATATTAGGGCGATCCGGTAGGACAAACACAAATGAACATGAATATCCGCGAATCGCCCTAATGTATTACTCCGGGCGCGGGAGCCACTTCACTTGAAGCTGAGAGCGTACAGCGCCACGTGACTCCAGACTCCGAGAGCGAGAACAAGGAATGTCAGTCCGATCAAGACATAGACGAGCTTAGTGACTAGGCTCCAGAGGGCGAAGATTGCCCCACGGACGTGATGGAAGAACGTGTACAGCCCGATGAACAGAGCGACGGTGATGACGAGCAGAAAGCCCACCTGCCACACCATCAAGTCCGCAAACGGGACACGTACTAGGTGGTCAATCCTTCCGATTGACCACATCCATGCCATTCCAACAAAGTTGAACAACCAGGATATCACCAGTTGTGCCTTGTCCAAGATAGGATTCATCGCACATCTCCTATTGCAGATAGAGGGCTCAAATTGACCCTGGACAGATACGATGGCACAAGAACCCCGCCGGGGCAAGGCCGCGCGACTTCTGCAGTTCGCGACGCGAATTCGACATCGGATTTGACTTTTCGAACGCATCGGCTATACTCTGTTTTTAATGTATCTCCGAGTCGAATTGAAACAGAACACCCGCCCGGGTGTATTTTTATACTCGCCAATTTCGTCCCCCGCTCGGGGGACTTTTCTTATATGAAGCTCTACCTGAAGGACGGGACGGAGGTCGAGGGCGCGAGCTTCGGCGCCGTGTCGAACGCGGCCGGAGAAGTTGTCTTCAATACGGGCATGACAGGTTACGTGGAGAGCCTTTCCGACCCGTCGTATGCAGGACAAATCGTCGTACTCACCTATCCGCTCGTCGGCAACTACGGCGTACCCGACAAGAAATATTTTGAGTCCACCAAGATGCAGATAGCCGGGCTCGTGGTGTCCGAGTATTCGGAAAACTACTCGCATCACGACGCGAAGCAGTCACTCGCCGGCTGGCTCAAAGCTTCCGGCGTTCCCGCGATGACGGGAGTGGACACGCGCGCACTCACGAAGAAGCTCCGCGAACACGGTGTGATGCTGGGCGCCTTGGGAGTTCGCCCGCCGAAGAAATATATCGACCCCAACGTGGAGAATCTCGTCGCTAGAGTGAGCGTAAAAAAGAAGTCGGTGCACGGTAGTGGCCCGTTGAAGATTGTCGCCGTGGATTGCGGCATGAAGGAGAACATCATGCGCTCGCTTGTGCGCGAGGACACGACGGTCACCCGCGTGCCGTGGAATTACGATTTCACCAAAGACGACTACGACGCGCTCTTTATCTCCAACGGCCCCGGCGACCCGACGAAATGCGGAGCTACTATCGCGCATATCAAACAAGCGGTGGAGGCAAGCAAGCCCATCCTCGGCATCTGCCTCGGCAACCAGTTGCTTGCCCTAGCCGCGGGCGCGAAAACTTACAAATTGAAATACGGGCATCGTTCCCAAAATCAACCCTGTGTTGATACAAAATCCCGCCGCTGTTACATCACCTCGCAAAATCACGGCTTCGCAGTCGACGGAAAAACACTTCCGGCGGGATGGGAGGAGTGGTTCACCAATGCGAACGACGGTACCAACGAAGGTATCCGGCACAAAACGCAGCCGTGGCGCTCGGTCCAATTCCATCCCGAGGCCTCGCCGGGACCTACCGACACCGCGTGGATATTCGACGATTTCATTCAATCGCTATGAAAACCCCCTACTCCGCTAAAGCTACGAAGGGCAAGGCGAAAAAAGTACTTCTGCTCGGTTCCGGCGGCTTGAAGATCGGACAAGCCGGTGAATTTGATTACTCGGGCTCGCAAGCGATAAAAGCGCTGAAGCAGGAAGGCGTGCGTGTCGTCCTCATGAATCCGAACATCGCGACGGTGCAGACTGATGACGAACTGGCTGACACCGTCTACTTCCTGCCGCTTACGCACGAGTTCGCCGCGCAGGTCATCAAGAAGGAAAAGCCCGACGCCATTCTCCTTTCCTTCGGAGGACAGACTGCCCTCAATCTCGGTCTCGCGCTGGAAAAAAGCGGCGTACTGAAAAAATACGGAGTCCGCGTCTTGGGTACGCCGGTCTCTACCATTCGCGATACCGAAGACCGCGACCTCTTCGTGAAGCGGCTCGCCGAGATAGGAGTGCAGACCGCGCGCAGTCAGGCTGCGACGGGCACGGCCGCGGCACTCGCGGCGGCAGACGCAATCGGATACCCCGTCATGATGCGCTCTGGTTTTGCGCTCGGAGGCGAAGGTTCCGGCGTCATCCGCAACAAGGAAGAGCTGGCAAAAAAGCTGCCCGAAGTATTCAGGAATGTCTCTCAAGTGCTCATTGAGGAGGATTTAACGGGCTGGAAAGAGGTCGAGTACGAGGTGGTGCGCGACGCGGCGGACAATTGCATCACCGTCTGCAACATGGAAAATCTCGACCCGATGGGTATCCATACGGGAGAAAGCGCCGTCGTCGCGCCGTCGCAGACGCTTTCCAATGCCGAATACCACTCACTACGCGAGATTGCCATCCGGACGATACGTCACCTCGGCATTGTCGGCGAATGCAATATTCAATACGCACTGCACCCGCAAACGGCCGACTACCGTGTCATCGAAGTGAACGCGCGTCTTTCCCGCTCGTCCGCGCTTGCTTCAAAGGCGACCGGCTACCCGCTCGCGTATATCGCGGCAAAGCTGGCGATCGGCCACACGCTTCCGGAGCTCAAGAATTCCGTGACGGGTACGACCGCGTGCTTCGAGCCCGCGCTCGACTATCTTGTGCTCAAGCTTCCGCGATGGGACCTCGCCAAATTCGAGAACGCGGGCACCCGCATCGGGACCGAAATGAAAAGTGTCGGTGAAGTGATGGCCATCGGCCGTTCTTTCGAGGAGGTACTGCAAAAGGCGATGCGCATGCTGAATGTCCCGCTCCATCACAAGTCACGGGCGCACTCCGCCGATTACCTGGACGAGATTCGCCATCCGACGACGAACCGCCTCTTCGCCATTTTTGCCGCCCTGCACGCAGGAGTATCCGTTGGAAAAATCCACGCACTTTCGCACATTGACCCGTGGTTTCTGGAAAAAATCAGGAACATCGTCGTTTTTGAGAAACAACTGCCAAGGTCTCGCCTTGGTAGAGAAACGCTCCTACAGGCGAAAAAGCTCGGCTTTTCCGACGCACATATCGCCGCTCGAACTCAACGCACAGAATCGGACATCCGGTCGCTCCGTATGCGTATGAAAGTACTCCCTGTCGTGAAGCAAGTGGACACGCTCGCGGGAGAATTCCCCGCGCAGACGAACTATCTCTATTGCACGTATCACGGGACCGAAAACGACATCGCGCGCGGGAAACATCAGGTCGCCGTACTCGGAAGCGGTCCGTACTGTATCGGCTCCTCGGTGGAATTCGACTGGTCGTGCGTACAGGTGCTGAAGACGCTCAAGGCGGAGAAGAAAAATACCATCATGATTAACTCCAATCCCGAGACGGTTTCGACGGATTACGACATGTCGGACCGTTTGTACTTTGAGGAACTCACGCTCGAACGCATTCTTGATATCTACGATTTTGAACAACCGGAGGGGTTGGTCGTCTCGACAGGCGGTCAGATACCGAACAACCTCGCTCTCCCTCTGCAGCGGGCGGGCGTGCACATCCTCGGCACCGACCCGCAGAACATCAACCGCGCGGAGGACCGGCACGTGTTCTCCAAACTCCTTGATGAGCTCGGCGTAGACCAGCCATTGTGGGCGGAGCTCACGACCCCCGCTGCAGCCGTAAAAACGGCTGAAAAGCTAGGGTTTCCCGTGCTTGTGCGTCCCTCATATGTACTCTCAGGCGCCGCTATGAAGGTCGCCTATGATGAAAAATCACTGCTTCAGTTCTTGAAGCGCGCGGCGGCCGTCTCCTCGGACCATCCGGTGGTTATTTCCAAATTTATCGAAAATGCGCGCGAGATAGAGATAGACGGCGTCGCCGCCAACGGCACACTGGCGATTTATGCGATTACAGAGCACGTCGAGAACGCGGGTACGCATTCGGGCGATGCGACGGTCGTGCTTCCGCCGCAACGCACATATCTCGAGACCGTGCGCCGCGCCAAACACATCACCAAGGCAATCGTAAAGAAGCTCAAAATCACGGGACCGTTCAACATCCAATTTATTGCGAAGGACAATCACCTGCTCGTCATTGAATGCAATCTGCGCGCGTCGCGCAGTTTCCCCTTCGTCTCCAAAGTCACCGGATACAATTTCATCGCACTCGCGACTCGCGCGATGCTCCACAGGTCAATCGCCGGCCACTACCGCACCTTGGACCTAGACTACGTCGCCGTGAAATCGCCGCAGTTCTCCTACAGCCGTATCAAGGGCGCCGACCCGAGGACGGGCGTGGAGATGTCCTCGACCGGCGAAGTGGCATGCTTCGGCGACTCTTATGCCGAGGCGCTTCTCAAATCCATGATGGCCGCGGGCTTCAGAATGCCGGAAAAAAATATCCTTGTTTCAATCGGCGGCGAAGAGAGTAAGGTCAAGTTGCTTCCGGCGATGCGGCTGCTTTTTGATATGAAATTCAAACTCTTCGCGACCGAGCATACGGCCGACTTTTTGCGGGAGAACAACGTCCCCTGCGACAAACTCTACAAAATCAGCTCCAAGCAGGTGCCGAACGTCGCTGATTGCTTGGACAGCGGCGACCTCGACCTCATCATCAATATTCCGACGCGCGCATTCGCCGGCGAAACGACCGACGGCTCCATCATCCGCCGCAGAGCAGTAGACATGAACATCCCGCTCATCACCAACCGCCAACTTGCCGACGGCTTCGTCACCGCGCTTTCCGAGCATCGTGGAAATGGCTTGGCGGCCAAATCGTGGGAGGAATATCGACTATCGCCCTGAACTTGTGTACGATGCTGTCAGCTTGAAAAACCGGGTGGGTCGCCCCGCCACTTCAATGTGGCACCGCAGGCACTGTCATGGTGTACTGCTAAACTCGGTCTTGATCTCTCCCACTCTCGCAAAGAACGAGCAGCATTTCCTAGCTCCGGAAGGCGGAGACGAAGTACATTAAGACAAGCGATGCCCGGCGTGGTCCAAACCGCCGGGCGACCATTTTTTATACTACTTGGATTTCTTCAAGACCCGTTTCAAATAGTAGCCAGTGTGTGAACCGTCAGTCTTTGAGACTTCCTCCGGTGTTCCCTTCGCGACAATCTTGCCGCCGCCCACGCCTCCTTCCGGCCCCATATCAATGATGTAATCGGCGCACTTGAGAACGTCGAGATTGTGTTCAATAACAATGACCGAATTACCGCGCTCTACGAGCTTCTGCAGGATGTCGACGAGCTTGGCGACGTCGTCGTAGTGAAGTCCTACCGTCGGCTCGTCCAACAGGTAAATGCTCTTGGTGATGTGCGGCCGGTACAGCTCCGACGCGATTTTCACGCGCTGTGCTTCGCCGCCGGAGAGCGTCGTCGCGCTTTGACCGAGCTCGAGGTAACCGAGCCCGACGTCCGCGAGACTCTGCATGCGGTCCGCAATAGCCGGAACGTCCTCAAAGAAAGCCAGCGCTTCTTCCACCGTCATAGAGAGCACGTCATGAATACTCTTTTTCTTGTATTTCACTTCGAGTGTCTCTTTCATAAAACGCTTGCCGTTGCACACGTCGCACGTGACGTAGACCGTCGGCAAAAAGTGCATCTCGACGGCGACGAGACCGTTGCCTTGGCACGCCTCGCAGCGCCCGCCCTTGACGTTGAATGAAAAGCGCCCGGGGCCCCACGCGCGCGCTCGCGCCTCTTCCGACATCGCGAACATGTCGCGGATGTGCGTCCACGCACCCGTGTAGGTCGCAGGATTCGAGCGTGGTGTGCGCCCTATCGGAGATTGGTCTATCAGTATTGAGCGCCCGAGATATTCGGTGCCTGAAAATTCTTTGGCGTTGTAAATCTTGGCCGTCCGATATCGCTTGTCGAAACGCGCCTGTAAGTTGCGGTGCAGTATCTCGTACAGAAATGTGGATTTGCCCGAGCCGGAAACGCCCGAAACAACGACAAACTTCGCAAGCGGTACGTCAATGTTCAAGGCTTCAAGGTTGAATTTGGATGCGCCGCGGATTTTGATACTGCCGCGGTCTGCTGTGCGACGCTTCGCGGGCATCGGTATGGACTCTTCTTCGCGCAGATATGCGAGGGTCCGTGAACCGCTTTTGTTCGTCTTTGCCGTCAGCAATTCGTCGAGCCATCCTGTGGCAACAATCTCGCCGCCGTGCACGCCCGCTCCGGGACCGAGGTCCACTATGTAGTCGGACGCGAATATGGTGTCTTCATCGTGCTCCACGACCAGTACCGTGTTGCCGAGATCGCGCAAATGCTTGAGCGTGGTGATGAGTTTATCGTTATCGCGCTGGTGCAAGCCGATGGTAGGCTCGTCCAATACATAGAGCGCGCCGACGAGCCCCGAACCGAGCTGGGAGGCGAGCCGGATGCGCTGCGCTTCGCCGCCCGACAACGTGTTCGCTTTGCGGTCGAGCGTCAGATATTCAATCCCGACATTGAGCATGAATTGCAGGCGGTTTGTTATCTCCTTAATGACCACGCGTGATATCTCCTGCTCTTTTTTCGTAAGTTTCAGCTGTGCGAAGAAATTCTGGGCGTCCTGAATAGAAAGCGACGAGAGACGCACAATATCCATACCGGTGACAGGCCCCGCGCCTTCCTCGCCTTCCACCTTGCCCAAAAATACATTGAGTGCTTCCGGTCGCAAACGCACACCGTGACACACATCACACGGCTCGTCGCCGAAAAAGTACTTACTGCCGAGGCCTTTGCACTCGGGGCATGCGCCATACGGTGAGTTGAAGGAGAAGAGTCGCGGTTCTATCTCGGGAAACGAGAAGCCGTCGTACGGGCACATAAATTTTGCGGAGACTATTTTGCTTTCACCTGAGGCGTCGGTAATCCTGACCAGCCCGCCCGACTCGTGAAGCGCGCGCTCGATTGCCTCGCTCGCGCGTTCCCGCGCCGCTTTGGCGTCGTCAACNAATTCGGAGACAAATATCTCATCCACGATGATATCGATGTCGTGCTTAAAATGTTTCTTGAGCTCGACGCGTTCACGCAGCGATTTGTCCTCTCCGTCTATGACAGCTTTCTCGTATCCTTTATTGAGCATGTCGTAGAGCAGTTGGTAGTATTCTCCCTTCCGTCCGACCACCATGGGGCTTGATATACGGATTTTTGCCCCCGACACCCCCGCAGTCAGGCTGCGTCTTGCCGCAGCCTGACTGCGTCCTTGGCCCTTGGACGCGGTATCTACGATTTGAAGCACCGATTCCAAAATTTCCTCGTTGGAATGCTTGCGCACTTCGCGCCCGCAGATGGTGCAGTGTGGTTTGCCGACACGCGCATAGAGAACGCGGAGGTAGTCGTATATCTCGGTAATCGTCGCTACGGTAGAGCGCGGGTTGTTGGAGCGGGACTTTTGGTCGATGGATATCGCGGGAGACAGCCCTGTTATCTCGTCCACGTCGGGCTTCTGCATTTGGCGCAGAAATTGGCGCGCGTATGCCGAGAGCGACTCTACATACTTGCGCTGACCTTCGGCAAATATCGTATCAAAAGCGAGCGAAGACTTCCCGCTTCCCGAAAGCCCCGTAAAGACGACCATTTTGTTGCGCGGAATTTCGACCGAAATATTTTTCAGGTTGTGTGTACGGGCTCCTTTGATGACAATTTTGTCCGCCCCGACCGTAGCGTCGGGGTCTGAACCTTGTTTTTTTGAATCTGACATAAATAGTTCCGACCCCCGCTTTGCGCTAGGGGTTGGTACGGGCCACTATACCATATCGTGTTAAAAAAATTTGAGCCCCGGCAGTTTCCTGCCGAGGACTCACAACAACGTCACTGCGTTAAGGTCAGAATCTTGTCCAGAATCTCGCGAATTGCGGCGGGCGCACCGTCAGCAAAAGATCGCATAAATACCGGCCGTTCATCCGCCATGACATGTTCCACCAGTTTCTCGTCACAGCACGTTTTGCCGAGTGCTTCATCGCTCGTAATGAGCATATTGTAACCACCGGAGCGAAGGCACTGCAGGGCGACCTCCGCGTCGGCGAGAGCGATAGCGGTGCAACCCCGGTTGATGAGCCATATATGAGCCGTCTCGCGTAGTTCGCGGTCCCGTTCGACGAGCATTATCGCCATGTGAGCATCCTCCAACCCTTGATTGGGTCCGATACATTGATGCCACAAGACGAGCTCGGATGCAAACTACAAAATTGCCGCCTCTTCCGCAAGCTCGACACCGAACTGCGACTTGACGGCTTCTTTGACCTCTTCGGCGAGCTGTATGACGTCGACTGCGGTCGCGGTGCCTTGGTTCACGATGTAGTTCGGATGCTGGAGGCTGGCGATTGCGCCGCCTACCGTCGCACCTTTCATGCCCGCTTTTTCTATCAGCCAGCCGGCAGGGACGCGGTCTTCCCGCGACTTCACCTGTTTCTCTTTCTCAAACATCGCGACGATTTGGGGCGGTGCCTTCGGGTTCATAAAATATGAGCCGGCGGCTTTCACGTTTTGGAGGTGACGTCTCTCGCGCTCGGCAATCGTCTCCTCGGACAGCTTAGCGCTCTCGGCAGGCGGTACCTGCTCCAATTCAATGAAGACGCGGGTGATTATCCACTCGGGATGGTCCTTGAAAAAACTGTGGCGGTATGAAAAGTCGCACTCACGATTGGTAAAGTCGCGTGATTCGCCGGTTTCGGAATTGAGCGCGCGCACGCGCGTCACAAAATCTTTAATTTCCGGTCCGAAAGCACCAGCATTGCCCCGCACCGCGCCGCCGACACTGCCGGGAATGCCCGAGAGTTTCTCCCAACCGCCGAAACCCTGTGCGCCGAGCGCCCGTATGAGCGCGAAGAGGTTGGTCCCCGCCCACGAGTCCACCGCGCCGTTTACAACACCGTACAGGTCTCCCACGAGCCGCACGACAAGCGCATCCAGTCCAACGTCAGGCACTAACACGTTGCTTCCGCCGCCGAGGATTACGAGCCGCAGACTCTTGTCTTTGGCCCACGCCATCGCCTCTTTAATGTCACTTTCCGTGCGCACATCCATCAGATATTTTGCCGCTCCGCCGATGCCGAACGTCGTGAGAGGCGCAAGCGGCGTGTTTTCCCGTACGTTCATACGCTACGCTGCCTCGGAAGCGTGAGCGTCACCAGCGTCCCCTTGCCCACTTCTGAAGCGATGGTGAGCTTCCCTCGATGACCCTCGACTATCGTCTTCGCAATGAACAACCCGAGGCCCGAGCCGTCGGTGAACATCCGAACGGCGTCCTTTCCGCGGAAAAACTTCTCGAACAAGCGCGACTGATCCGCCGCAGAGATACCGATACCGGAATCCGAGACACTTATTGACGCACTATCCTTGAGCTCCGACACGGATACCGTAATCGGACTGCCATCCCGCGAGTACTTGATTGCGTTGTCGATAATGTTTTCGAGGGCAATCGCCAGTTTTCCGCGGTCGAAGTTGGCGGGGACGGCCGATTGCGGCACATCAAGGGAAAGCGTGATGTGTTTGCCTGCGGCCGCGTCTTGGAGCGCGTTCACGGCTACCGTAGCCGCGTCGCGCAGGTCACCCTGCTCAACGGCATAGCCGAATGTGCCGTCGTTGATGCGAGAGACATTGAGCAAGTCGTTCACGAGCAGTGTCATGTTGCCGGCCGCGCGGCTTCCTCTCTCGGCAATGTCGCGCTGATCTTTCGTAAGCGGTACCGGATTGGTCAGCAGTAAATCCAAACTCCAGCGGACGGCTGAAAGCGGCGTGCGAAGCTGGTGCGCCGCGATCGTGACGAATTCCGATTTTCCCCGGTCTATGGTCATCAACGCAAGCTCACGTTGTGCCTTCCCTTCCATAACAATACTGCGAAGGAGTAATACTCCCAGGACCAATACGGCCACGAAAAGCGCGATGTCGGGAATCGCGGCGCGCAGCGTTTGATCGAGAAGCACGCGGAAAAACGTAAAGGACCACAGGGCGAAAACCAAAAGTTGGGCGGCCGCGACTTCCAAGTTGAAGAGGTGATAGCGCTTCATGGAATAAAAGACGGCAAAGACGAAAAGCGGGAATCCCAAGCTCCCGACCAGAGGGTAGAAATCGAAACCGTACCATGGGGTAAATCGCGTAGCACCGAGAAAGAGGCCCACCACCGCGCTAGCAAACAGCCACTCGACTTGCCTTCTCTCCGGTCCGGGCGCGGCAAGGCGCGCACGTGCCGCGAACAAGACGCCGGAAATCCCGACGCAAATGCAGTAATACACGATGAGAAACGCCATAAACGGTCCCGCGTTCGGCGCGAGCACGAGTGCCGGCGGCAAGGTAAGGGCTCCGACGACGAAGTACGTACCGAAAAGGTCAAAGAGAAGCAGCGCGGTAAACACCGCCCCGACGACAAAGGCAGCCATACGAGCGGCACTGCTCCACGGACTCGCTACTCCGCGTTCTCTGAAATATACGTCCGAGAAATTCACGTGCGTCATCGAGAGCCACACAATGCCCATGACAGACATTACTCGCATATCGCGGGCAAGCCCGATATCCGGAATGATGTGATACAAAAAACCGAACGCAGACCACACTACCGAAGCGGCTAGCACCGCAAACAGCGAGCGACCGATCCGTTCATGCCGGGCGCTTAAAAAGACGTACGTCGCCAGCAATGTAGAGAGAAAAGCGGCGAGACCGATGCCGATTGCCTGCACGTCGGTCGGATTAAAATAGATCGGCATAGATATAGCCTACCACGTTCAACGCGAACGCTGCTCAAGGGTGCGGATTTCATCCCGCAATAAAGCCGCTGTTTCGAAATCCAAGTCGTCTGCGGCCTTATGCATCTGCTCGCGCTTGTCCTTGATGAGTTTCCTCACGTCGCCGCCGTAGGCCGCTTTGTCGAGCTCCACCAGCTCTCCAACCGCCCTCGTGCGCGCTTTCTGGATATCTCCCACAATATCGTGAATGCGTTTTGAGATGGTTTTCGGCGTGATTCGATGCTTTTTATTATATGCCTCTTGTATCGCGCGACGGCGGTTGGTCTCACCAATAGCCCGCTCCAAGGAGCCCGTCATCGTGTCGGCGTAGAGGATGACCCGCCCGAGCACGTTGCGCGCCGCGCGGCCAATCGTCTGAATGAGCGAGGTCTCACTGCGCAAGAATCCCTCTTTGTCCGCGTCGAGAATCGCGACAAGCTCCACTTCCGGCAAATCCAAGCCCTCGCGCAAGAGGTTGACGCCGACGAGTACGTCAAACGCTCCTTTCCGGAAATCCGTGAGCGTCTCTATCCGGTCTATGGTCTTCACGTCGCTGTGGATGTAGCGCGCTCGTATGTGGCGCTCGGTAAGATAGGTCGTGAGGTCCTCAGCCATTTTCTTCGTAAGTACGGTGACCATCGTCCTAGCACCGCGCTTAGTCACTATCTCGGCTTCGACTATAAAATCTTTAATCTGGCCCGGATACATGTCGGGAGATCGTATCTCCCGATATCGGGAGTTCGTATCTCCCGATATCGATGCCGACGAGATGATAGGGCGCACTTCTATCTGTGGGTCCACGAGCCCTGTCGGCCGTATAACCTGCGAGACCGGCTCCCCGCTGTGTTCCAGCTCGAATTTGCCCGGCGTGGCCGAAGTGTACACGGTCTGCCCCACGCGTTCTCTGAATTCGGCGAACGTGAGCGGGCGGTTATCCACCGCGCTCGGAAGCCGGAATCCGTGCGCTACAAGCACGTCTTTGCGCGCACGGTCGCCGGCGTACATGCCACCAATCTGCGGGACGGTGACGTGGGACTCGTCGATGACCGTGAGAAAATCCGCCGTGCCGTCGGCGTGTTTCGGAAAATATGAGAGAAGTGTATGAGGCGGCTCTCCCGGAGAACGCCTGTCGAAATGGCGGGAATAATTTTCAATACCGTTGCAGAAGCCGAACTCCCGTATCATGGAGATGTCCTGCCTCGTCCGGCGCTTGAGCCGCTCCGCCTCCAGAATCTTGCCCTCCGCGTCGAATTTTTTCAGTTGCGCGGCAAGCTCCACTTCCATATCAGCCAGCGCTGCGTCCTGCACGTCCTTCGGCGTCACATAGTGTTTGGCGGGATAGATGAACGTCGCGTCATGCTGCTTCTCGATGACGCGGGTGATGGCGTTGATTTCCTCTATCTTGGCGATTTTGCCGCCCGTAAGATCCGCGCGGCATATGACGCGCTCGCTGGCAGGCATGATTTCCACACACGCTCCAAGCGCGCGGAATGTGCCCGGTGAAAGGTCGCCGGCCACCCGTTCAAAATACATACCTATCAGTTTGCGTGTGAGCGTCGCGCGCGTCATCGCTTCCCCTTTCGTTATCTTCAGGTTCACTTTCTGATACTCGATCGGACTCCCGAGCCCGTAGATACAGGATACCGAGGCGACGACGATGACGTCCTTGCGGGTGAGTAGCGCTTGCGTCGCGGCATGCCTCAGGCGTTCGATGTCTTCATTTACCATCGCCTCCTTCTCAATATATGTGTCTGTTACAGGCATGTAGGCCTCAGGCTGGTAGTAGTCGTAGTACGAGACAAAGTAGTGTACCGCCGCGTCGGGGAAGAATTCGCGGTACTCGGCCGCCAGCTGTGCGGCAAGTGTTTTGTTGTGTGCGATTACGAGCGTCGGCTTCTGGCACTTCTCAATAACATTTGCCATCGTAAAGGTTTTGCCGGAACCAGTCACACCAAGCAAGGTCTGGTCGCGCGTCCCCGCTTCCAATCCCTTCACGAGCTCTTTGATAGCCGTGGGCTGATCGCCCGCCGGTTTGTATTCGGATTTTATCTTGAACTTACTCATCGGGATACTCTACAGGATTGCGCTCATATAAAAAAGCGGCGGGAATCCTGTATGTCGGAATCCCCGCCGTAAGTCGCCGCTCTCACGGCTCCTGCAACGGATCGTTTCCCATCCACGGCCTGTACGGCGTAGTATCGGGATTGTCCGGTGCGTTCGTGTCGGGTGACCCCAGTGCGAGCGGGACGGATTTTTGCGTCCTCCCGTCATCCGCAGGGGTTCCCGAACCTCCTTCCCGCGCTTGCGGGACGTTGGAGTCAATCATTCGAGCCTCCTGTCAAAGCATACGGTGCATCCTGCAATCGTATGTGACTTAAATCTACACCTCCCAAGACAGCGCACAAGCAACATAACAAAAGGGAGCGGCGACACGTAAATGTCATTTGCCGCTCCCTTACTTAAGCCAAGATCACGCAGCGACTACGTCATGTCGCCAGAGTTGCCGGGGCACGTCCCCGCGCATCACAACCTTCGCCTGCTGGAACGGTCCGAGGTCCTCAATAGCTACCTCAGCATCGTCCGCAAGCCGCAGTCGATTCTCCCGAAGTAATATTGCGTGCCGGAAGGGACTGATCTTTATCCCTCCGCATACGCGATACCACAGCGGCAAAGTGAACTCCAGTCCCATCCCCGTACGCAAATACACAAAATGATCGGAGTACGCAGAAACCGGAACTAACGCAGTACGACCCAGATATACGCGGGTCGTAAACTCGTCGCCGATATCCATCGGACGGACGCGTCTAAGTTGTCGCATGTGCGTTTGCTCCAAAGTTCTGTCCCTGCATTATGACACATCTATCCTACTCCTGCAACTTGGTGACGAGCACGCAGACGTTCTTCTTTCCCCGCTTCACCAGTGCGATGTTGTTGTAGAAATCGCCGGCCACGAGAGCGCGCTTCTCGTCGGTAATCATTTCGCCGTTCAGACTGATGGCTTTATCGGCGAGAAATTGGCGGGCCTCGCGCTTTGAGCTCGCAAGTTTGGCACTTACCAATACGTCGACGATGAGCGCGCCGGCCTTTACCTTGTGCGTAGGTGCCGCGACTTTGATCATCGCGAGCGCGCTGTCATCGAGCCCCTTGAGACCCGCGTCGTCGAAGAGCGCGCTCGAAACCTTCTCCACCGTCTCCGCAACTTCCGCACCGTGGACGAGTGTGGTCACCTCACGCGCCAAGAGGTGCTGAGCATGGTGCTGTTTGTGGTCGCGGCGATGCATTTCCATCACCGCTTCAATTTCCATGTCGGTGATAAGCGTAAAAAGCTTCAGGTGATCCACGACACTCTCATCGCTCACACCGAGCCAGAATTGATAGAATGCGTAGGGTGACGTCTTCTCTGCATCCAACCATATGGCATTGCCTTCGCTCTTGCCGAATTTTTTGCCGGTCGCTTTGTCGGCGATGATGGGAATGGTGAGCGCGTAGGCGGTCTTCCCCTCCTTGCGACGGATGAGCTCAACTCCCGCGACGATGTTGCCCCACTGGTCTGAGCCGCCTATCTGGACATCGCACTTGTGCTTCTTATAGAGGTGCCAGAAGTCGTAGGCCTGCAGAAGCGGGTATGAAAATTCCGTGAACGATATACCCTCTTCGCTGTCCATGCGCGCGGAAATAGCGTCCTTCTTGATGAGCGAATTAACGGTGAAATATTTGCCCGTGTCGCGCAGAAACGGGATGAGTTTGAGTTTATCGAGCCAATCGTGGTTGTTGACGAGTTCTACGCCGACGCCGCCGAGGAGCCTCTCCGCCTGCGCCTTCAACTTCGCCGAGCGCTCGGTAATCTCCTCCAGACTCAACAGCGGCCGCTCCACATCCGGCTTCGGGTCGCCTATCATTCCCGTCCCGCCGCCGATGAGCAGAATCACTTTGTGCCCCGCGTCCGCGAAGCGACGCAAAAGCATGTAGGCGGCAAGATTACCCACATGGATAGAATCGGAGGTCGGATCTACGCCGAGGTAGACGGTGCGCGCGGGGCCATCGGTTATTTCTTCAAGCGTGTCTGAGGAGTGCTGGTAGACGTAGCCTCGCGACTTCAGGATTTCCGACAGGTTTGCCATGGGGAAAATATACCACACCTACGGATGGTCGCGTTTGTGCTCTCTGTCCTGCACTTCGTGCTCGTCCATGCCGAAATGATGCGCGAATTCATGCCAAATCGTCTCGGCCACAATCTTTTTCACGCCATTAGCATATATCGGGAGTTCGTAACTCCCGATTTCGTCAAAGGCGGCATCTTCAATGGGAAATTGATAGAGTGTGATGGTGTCGGGCATCGTCCCGCCGACGCCGTAATACTCCCCCCGCTCCGAAAGCGGAATTCCCTTGTAGAGCCCGAGCAAAGTCTCATCGTCGCCAAGCCTCTGCTCCTTGCGGTCTTCTTCGGACGGCTCGTCCTCCACCAGCAGTGCAACATTCTTTATCTTCTCCCGCACCCACTGCGGCAGTTTCTCATACCCTTCGCCGACCAGCTTTTCAAACTCTTCGCGCGGCATTACTGAACTATATAATCGAACAGAAAGCCCACCAACAGCGGCGGACTTTCCGCAACGAGTGGTAGGCTTCTAATAGACCGGCATCACACGGCCGCGCCGCGCGACCATGATCGAGAACATGCGCATCTCGGCGAGCTCGAGATTGACCCTTCCTGTGTCCGGGTCAGTTGACTCTTCGATCGTCGCTCGCACGTGACTGAGTAGTGGAGTCCGTTGGCACAGCTCGACCGCAGTGTCCTCATCAACGCCTTGGGCGACAATGTCATATTCCTTGTGGCCGTGTTCGCCGTACCATGTGTCGAACTCTGCCTTCGAGGGATACGGCGTCCACGTACGGATGCCGGCATAGCCGCCTGCTCGCTCGCTGTATGCCAATACCACAATGTGTTCCTCCCGCTCGGGAAGTTCCTTGAATTTACCACCGCGGTTGCCATCAGCGAGCCGCCGAAAAGATTGACTTTCGCGCGGTACGTCTTGATGCGTCTTGCAACTGATGAGCCGTATGAGGACGCCTTTTTCGAAGAAGCCGACATAGCGAACATTGTTGCGAACGAACTCGCGAACTTTTGGAGCCTTGCGGTTCATGAACCTTCTCCTTCATGTGTTCCAGAGAGCGGCCGATATTGACCGGTGACATGATGCATTGGATTGCCTCTCGTGTCAAAATAACAAGCGCTGGATCATTGATTTACAAGCTCTGCAAAGCGCTTTTTTACTTTCTCGATTTTCGGCTCGATGATGAGTTGGCAGTATGGAGCGCTCGTGTTTTCCTTGAAATAATTTTGGTGATAGCTCTCCGCAGGGAAAAAGTCCTGCAACGGTTCGAGTTGCGTAACGACTCTCGTCCCGTCTTTAAGACTCTCGTTAATCTCTTGCATCTTGGCCCGTGCCACTTGTTGCTCTTCTTCCGTTTGGAAGAAAATCACCGAGCGATATTGTTCACCGACATCATTCCCCTGCCTGTTGAGCGTCGTCGGGTCGTGCGAGCCGAAAAAAACGGTGAGCAAATCTTCGTATGAAATCACTGAAGGATCGTAGGTGACGCGGATAACCTCGGCATGGCCGGTAGTTCCGCTCGAAACTGCTTCGTATGAAGGTGAGATTGCCGAACCACCCGCATAACCGGACTCGACTTTGCTCACCCCCTTCAACATCTGAAAAATCGCCTCCGTGCACCAGAAGCAACCGCCGCCGAACACGGCCGTTGCCATAGACCTACGGCCTCGGGCGCAATAGCGGGAATAATTGGGTTTCGTGCGCGGGTCTGTTCTCGAGAAAGGCAAAGAAGCGCTCGGAGACTCCGAAACCGAAGGACGGCGGCATACCGTACTCCATCGCGCGTACGTAGTTGGTATCGAGTCGCTGTGCCTCATCGTCACCCGCGTCGCGCAACGCCTGCTGCTCTTCGAATCGCGCGCGCTGGTCTTGCGGGTCATTGAGCTCGCTGAAACCCTTACCCACTTCAGAACCGGCGATGATGACCTGCAGTCGCTCCACGACATCCGGATTTTTCGCCCATCGCTTGGCGAGCGGCTCGAGATAGGCAGGCACGCCGACGAGGAAGGCGGGACCCGATATCGTCTTGCGGACGGACTTCCACAAATGGTCCACCGCACGGGATTTGTTGAGTGTCTCTCCCGCGGGGATGGCTGCATCCCTCACGGCCTGTATCGCCTCTTCCTCAGAACAGGTCAAGGGATCAATGCCGAATTTCTCTTTGAGAATGCCGCAGAAATCAACCGTCGGCCACTCCTCCGCGAAATCCACCGTGTGGCCGTGCATCTCGAACGTGTATTTGCCGTAGACTTCCTTCACGATGTGACGGTAGAGCTCTTTGACGAATTCGCGGCCCTTTTGCAGGTCGCTGTACGCCTCATACGACTCAAGCATGGTGAAATCCTGCAGGTGCTCACGCGATTGGCCCTCGTTGCGGAAGACCCGTCCGATTTCGAACACTTTCGGAAAGCCTGCGACGAGAAGGCGCTTGTGCCAAAGCTCGAGCGCGATGCGCAGATAGACGTCGATGTCGAGCGCGTTGTGATGCGTGGTGAATGGTCGCGCGTCCGCGCCTCCCGGCATGTTTTCGAGTACGGGCGACTCGACTTCGAGAAACCCGCGCGAGAGATAGAACTCGCGAACGGATTGCCAGAATTTCGAGCGGCGTTCAAACATCTGCCGCACGTCTTCATTGAGCAGTATGTCGAGGTAGCGCTCGCGTAATTTCAGTTCTTCGTCTTTGATGCCGAAATGCTCGGTCGGTATCGGCAGGACGGATTTCGCGAGCATCCGCCACTTCTGCACTTTGAGCGAACGTTCCCCGCGCTTTGTCTTAAACATGGTTCCCGACGCCTCCACAAAGTCACCCGCATCAGCCGCGGCGACGAACAGATCGAACAGCTTTTCGTCCATTTCCGCCTGTTGCAGAACCATCTGCATACGCCCGGTGCCGTCGAAGATGTCGGCGAAAATAATCCCTCCCTGTCCGCGGAGCGACATGACGCGCCCTCCAAGGTGAATTTTGGCGCCGCTTTGTTCCAGCTCGTCGAACCGGGCGATTGCATCCGCATTACTCGTATCGCGATGAGACTCGGCGGGATACGCTTGCATCCCCGCAGCCTTCAGCACCGCCAACTTCTTCAACCGTTCCGCGCGGATGTCTTGTTCACTCATGATTGACCCATGATACCAAATCCGCGGGCGGAATGTGAGGTGCGGAGCTAACTACTCGTTTGCTCGTAAGAGGAAAGCAGTGCGGCATCGGGTGCCACCAATCGCGTCGTCAACAGACCGACGGTGAGCGCCACCGCCACTGAAAACACGATAAGGATGATGATAAGAATATTCGCGTTGCGCTCCGTTCNGAGCATGCGCTCGGACCACTCGATCATTTTGTTGAGAATCCAGGGATTTCCCGGTTCGTGCAGGTCTTCAGGCATGATGCCAGTGTATCGTGCTCTGAACTCGTTAAAAAGTGCCATGGTGTGAAGAAGTACCTAACGCTCGACGCCGGGCGGAAGTTTGCCGGGCCAGCGGTAGACCAAGACGGGAATCGTCACGAGCGTGAGCACCATGGCAAACGAGAGTCCGAAAAAGATTGCGAATGCCAGAGGTCCCAAAAGGGCCGAGGCGAACATGAGCGGAATCATGCCGACCACGGTCGTGATGGTAGTGAGCACGATGGGGCGCAGTCGCGACACCGCCGCCTCCACGATGATCTCGTCAAATCGTCTTCCCGCTCCCACCTTCAGTCTTTGCACGATGGAATCGGTGAGAATGATCGCGTGATTGATGATGACGCCTGCGAGCGCAATCACACCGAGGAGCGAAGAGAACGACACGGACTGCCCGGTAAGCGTGAGTCCGCCGAATACCCCGATGAGCGAGAGGAGCACCATCCCGATGAGATAGAGCGGGTGGCGGAAAGAGTTGAACGTGAGGACGAGTATTACATACATGAGTCCCAGACCCGCAAGAAATGCGACGCCCATGTCGGCGAACGATTGGTTGGTCTGTTCATCCTCACCGCCGGTCTCTGTGTGTATCCCCTCCGGCAGCGGGGTGTCCTTCATGCGGTTATTGAAGTCCGCGAGGACCTCTTTCACGGTATAGCCGGGCGCTACGTTGGCCGAAAGCGATTCGATGCGCTCGCGATTCTGGTGGGAGATGGTCGAGTTGCTGCGCGCCACTCCCTCGGTCAGCACCGAGCCGAGCAGGACCGTGCCGCCGCCCGGCGTCGGTATCGGTATCTGGCGTAGCGCATCTATCGTCGTGCGCGACGCGTCGTGCGGGTCGGTATACGCGGGATTCAGGTTGAGAAAGACGTTTATCTCCACGTCGCGCTCTCCGCCGGTGAGCGAGGTGGCCTTCACGCCGGAGACGGCGGCACGAAGCGTATACGCGACCTGCACGGGCGTAAGGCCGAGGTCCGCCAGTTTTGCGCGGTCGATGGAAAGCGTGTACTGCGTGGCGTCCGTCTTGTCGGTGCTGTCCACCTCGGTCGCACCCGGCACGCTTTCGAGCACCCGCCGCGCCGAAGCGACGGTCGAGGCGAGC
>C687J35174_10003679_pt1 | contig 20931 bp, 20 predicted proteins | sample RifCSPhighO2_01_FD_35174 | JGI IMG/M metagenome (IMG submission 35174) | reverse complement strand
TTTTTCTTGAGGCAAGTTGCTTACAGGCAGGGATGCAAAATATATGAATTGCATATCGCCGTTGACCACATCCATTTGTTTGTTGAACTGCCTCCAACTATGAGTGTCAGCAGAGCCCTTCAGTTGTTCAAAGGGTACAGTGCCTTTAGTTTGATGAAGAAGCATCCCTGGCTGAGAAACCATTTTAGAAGCGGACATTTCTGGAGTCCGGGAAAATTCTTTCGCAGCGTAGGAAATACAACTACTGAAGCCGTCCAGCACTACATTACTTCTTCTCAACCTTGGGTTTGTTAATTTATTTTTTAACATTTTATCTATTGATACCTCGCCCTTTAGGGCGGGGTTATTCATTTTTTATTTTTCAGATAGTTTTCTACTGTCCTTTTTAATCCTTCCTTAATGCCTATTATTGGCTCAAACCCAAGTTCTTTTTTCATTTTTGTTACATCAAAACATCTTTTATTAATACCCCCTGAACCTTCCCATTTTATTTTGCCATTAAATTTCATTAGCCTTACTAATTCTTCCATGATTTCTTTTAGGGGAGTATCAATTCCAGTACCTATATTCATAGGCTGAGAATCATTGTACTTCTCTGCAGCCATTACAATTACCCTGGCAGCATCTTCAACATATAAAAATTCTCTGGAATTGTTACTCCCGAACATCTGAATCTCCTGAAGATCTTTTTTTATAGTATCATTTATCCTTACTATGGTTGCAGGAATTACATGGCCGATTTGCAGGTCAAAATAATCGCCAGGACCATAAAGATTAGCAGGAATTAAATAGATAGAATTAATATTTTTCTCCTTTCTTAGATATATGGAGTATTCTAATAATGCTCTACTAGCCAGTCCGTAAGGAGCTCCTATTTCTTCAGGCATCCCCTCAAATATAGAGTTTTCTTTATACGGTATCTTTGCCGTTTTTGGGTACACCAGTCCAGTCCCTATCATAATTATTTTTTCTAATTTTCTTTTTACCACACCATTTAAAATATTAATTCCCATTTTGAGATTATCAATGTAAATGGTTGCAGGATTATTCTTATAATAATCTACCCCTCCAGTATTTGCTGCAATATGAAATAAAATTTCTGCATGCGAGTCATTAAACATTCTCTCAACAGCCTTTTCATCTCTCAAATCATAGTCTTTAGAGCGTGGAATAAATATTTTTTCCTTATCCACTCCGCGTTTTATTAATTCTTTAATTATATATTTTCCTAAGAAACCTGCTCCTCCTGTGACGACTATATTCTTATTTTTGAACATCCTTAATTCATTTATCGCAAACTTTTAAATTTTTGCTATATGTTTTTATCTAATAATTAATAGATAAATAATATTATATATAAAATAAAAATAATCATAGATTTATTTGTAATTCTTATTTAATATCACTGCATTAAATATTCCTTTTCCATATCCACATAATTTACTCCAAAAATACATTAATTTATCTGTAAATGATATATTTCTTTTATATCTTTTTAGTGATTTTAAAAAAACAATTGAAGGTATGAGCAGGAAATATCCAAGAACTGCTATTAAATTTAATATTGGTATTCTGAAAATTAAAAATCTTTCTTTCCAGCTCGCCCCAATCCATCTGGCTTGCTTGTAAGTAGATTTTATAGTGTCAGGATTTCTATGGTAGCATATAGTGTTTTCAGCAACAACAGGTTTTATTTTATACTTAAACCAGAAAGTTTGGTCATCAGCATATCCATATTTTTGGTCAAAACCTCCCATTTCTAAAAATTTATCTCTTCTGATCGCTCTGAATATCTTTACATCCTTGGCTGTCTCTTTTGTAACTCTAAGTTTTCCCCATAAGTAGCTATAAATTTTATCTGTATTTATTGCAATTTCATAATCATGAGTTGTTCCTACTATCTTATTTTTCTTATCTTCTATAATTGGGGCAGCTAAATTTTTTATATAGTCCTTATCAAAAGTCATATCCGCATCAATAAAAATTAAAATTATTCCAGAAGCATTCTTGGCTCCAAGATTTCTAGCTCTTCCTGGACCATGATGATTCTGTTTTAGAACTTTCAATTTTAATTTCTCTTTTTTTGCTGTCTTCTTTGCAATTTCTATTGTTCTGTCTGTAGAACCATCATCAACTAATATAACCTCCATATTTTTATATGATTGTTTTTTAAGTGATTTTAAACATTCAGGGATATCCTTTTCTTCATTATAACTGGGAATAACAACAGATATATTACTCATAGATAGTTTAAATTAAGATTATTTAAATACCTTCATAAGTATAATAAAATATGAGAAAAAAACTTAAGATACTTGAAATCTGCCCATTTTCAGCAGGAATTTGCGGGGTTTGGACAAGGGCTTTTAGCGAGAGTATTGAGTTTCAGAAAAAAGGATATGGGGTGGTTATTTTTTCATCAGATATTGAGAAAGGAACAGCAAAGCTTGCTAAATGTGAGGAACAGATAGAAGGAATCAATATCAAAAGGTTTAAATCAAAACCAAATTTTCTTTCTAAAAACGTAACATATTTTAATTTTCAAAAAGAGCTTCTAAAATTAATTAATAAAAAACAAGTAGATATTGTGATAACTCATCTTTTGCATCCTCATTCATTTAAAGCACTAAATTTATGTTTGAAATATAAAATTCCTTGTTATCTTGTAACACATGCCCCCTTTAATGTCAAAAGAAGATTTCCTCTAAATATAGCAACATGGATTTATTATAATTTTAAAGTAAGGCCATTTTTAAATAAATTCACAAAGATAATTGCAATAACAAAATGGGAAATTCCTTATCTATTGAAACTAGATGTTAAAAAAGAAAAAATAGTCTACATTCCAAATGGACTGCCAGAAGAATTTTTCAGGCAGAAAAAATCAATAAAACCAACAAAAGATGTTCTTTTTTTAGGAAGAATTGCTCCTGTAAAGAATTTAGAAGTTTTATTAGAATCAGCCAAATTGCTTCCTAATATTAGTTTTTCAATTGTTGGTTCAGATGAAGAAAATTATCTAAAAAATTTAAAAGAACTTATTAAAAGAGAGAATATAAAAAATATTGAATTTTATCCTCCAATTTATAATCTAAAAGAAAAAATAAAGCTAATTGATATGCATAAATTATTCGTTTTGCCGAGTAAACGGGAGGCAATGCCGCAGGTTCTTCTGGAAACAATGGCCAGAGGAAAGATTGTAATAGCATCAAAAACAGATGGAGCAAAAGAGATTATAAAAGATAAAAAAACAGGATTATTATTTGATATAGGAAACTCTGAACAATTGGCAAATTTAATTAAGCAGAATATTCACGGAAATAAGATCATAGAAAAAAATGCAGCAAAAGAAGCTGAAAAGTATTCATGGAAAAAATTAATTAAGTTATACCCTATAAAATGATAAGCATAATAATTACAGCATATAAAGAAGCAAATTTAATAGGTAAATCAATAGAAGCAGTCTTAAGAAATAAGTTAACAAATTATGAAATCCTTGTTCTCGCACCAGATGAAGAGACATTGAATATTGGAAGATTATACGCTTCTAAAAATAAAAATATTCATGTAATAAAAGACAAAGGAGAAGGAAAACCCTCTGCTCTAAATCTGGCATTTAAGTTAGCTAAAGGAGAGATTCTAATTTTAACAGATGGAGATGTATATATTAATAATAATGCCATTCCTTTTATGCTTAAGAAATTTGAAAATCAGCAAACCCGGGCTGTTACCGGAAGGCCCATCTCAATTAATAATAGAAAAACCATGCTTGGTTTTTGGAGCCATTTATTAACAGATGTAGCAGATAAAAGAAGGAAGAAAGCAAAGGAAATAAAACGAAGAATTTTTTGTTCAGGATATTTGTATGCATTTAAAAGAGGATTAATTGATAAAATTCCTGCAGAGACTCTTTCTGAAGACGGTTTAATATCAAATATGATTTATTCAAAGGGATATAAAATAGAATATTCCCCAGAATCAAAAGTATATGTTAAATATCCCTCTACTTTTAGCGATTGGATAAAACAAAAAAAGAGATCTGCTGGAGGATATAATCAGATTAGAATGAAAATAGGCAAGGAAATAAGATCCTTTAAAAAAGAATCTTTAGGAGTTTTGGATGTTTTAAATTATCCAAAAAACATTAAAGAGTTATTTTACACCTTTGCACTAATAATCGCCAGGCTTTATCTCTGGATTTTAATTTTTATAGATATAAATTTAAGAAAAAAAAGTTTCAATAAAGTCTGGGTAAGAATAGAAAGCACAAAGTGAAAAATAAATGAATAATCCAAATATCCATCTTTATTTAATTAAACAATAAATTTTAATCCATAAATTATCTATAATTTTTTATAAATCGGGCTATACTCTTTGCCAACTAAAGCTAAAAACATCCTGAAAACAAATTTTATATCCTCAAAATTTTTTATTCTATTTAAGAATTCAGTATAGAATTTAATTGGATTTAAATAAGAAAGTAATCTATATTTAATAAAACTATCATAAGCCTCTCTTTGGATTTTTGTCAGCTGTTCAGATGTAAAATAGTTAGTATCATATTTTGTATTAGTAACACTGCTTTCGACTTGAAATCCTGAATTTAATAGCCCTTTCTCATCATAAATTTTATACATTTCTGTTCCAGGATAAGGCTGGGCAATATAGAAAGTTACAAAATTTAATCCTGATTTTTTTGCAAACTCTATTGTCTCATTTATTTCTTCCTTAGTTTCATCAGGAAAGCCAATAACAAATGTTGACCATGTCCAGATTCCTAGTTTGTTGCAGATTTTTATTATTTTTCTTGCATGTTTCAAAGCAACCGGCTTTCTCATAAATCTTAATGTTTTTTCACTTCCAGATTCAATTCCCATTACAATTTTATAATATCCAGCTTTTTTCATTTTTTTAAGAACTTCTTCATTTAAAGTAGCAATTGCTACACCATTTGGAGTGTCCCATCTAATATCAAGCTTTCTTTTTATTATTTCGTCGCAGATTTCAATTATCCTTTTTTTATCCCAGGATATATTATCATCAAAAAATCTGAATTCCTTAATTTCATATTTCTTATTTAGAAATTCAAGCTCATCAACAACATTTTTTGCGCTTCTTGCCCTCCATTTTCTCCCCCAAACCGTATGAATTGAGCAGAATATACAGTTGAAAGGACATCCTCGTGATGTTATAATCTCTGTAGTTGGTTTTCTCATATTAGCAATTGAGTTTTGCGGGTGGTTTAAATAGTGTTCCATTGGCACTAAATGTCTTGCTGGAAATGGAATATCATCTAAATTTTTAATATATTCTGCAGGAGGATTAATTTTTACTTTGCCATTCTTTCTGTAAGCAATTCCTTTAATTTTATCCAAGCCATTAAAATTATTCTTAATTAAATTCAAAAATGTAATCTCTCCTTCTCCAATAACAGCCACATCGATATTCTTATTTTTTAAAACTTGCAATGGATTTGCAGAAGTATGGGCTCCACCAATAACAACTCTTGAGTTAGAATTTTTCTTTACAATTTCTGCTATCTTAAATGAATCATTTTCATGTATAGTATAAGCACAAGCAATCCCGGTTATATCTGGATTATATTCTCTTATCTGTTTAATCAGCTCATTTTCAGGCAGCCCAATTCTATATTTATCTTCTGAAATTTTCTCAATATTTTCATAATAAGCCATGCAGTCAATAATCTTAACTTCAAAATTATTCTTTTCCAAGACAGCAGCAATATATGTCAGGCCCAAAGGAACCTTTATTGTAAAAATTCCTGCGCTTAGTGTTCCACTTAAAGCAGGATTAATTAATAAAATTTTTGAGTCCATATTTATTTAATATATTGAACTAAATTCTTTTACAAATTTCTCATATTCCAGATTATCTCCAAGATATCTTACTTCAAATATCCAGCTCCAACCAAATCTTTTTGGCTTATTTTTAAAAAAGTTAGAAATTTTATATATATACTCTCCTAATTTAAAATTTTCAACCTGATTATTCACGCTAGTTTTGATATTCTTATTTTTTATTAGTATATGATAAAAAGGAGGTCTTATGCCATAATTTTTAAATTTTATAATTTTATAATTATTTATTCTAAGATACTCTTTGAAGTTTTTATAAGTATACAAGCTAGGATAAATCTGATAATGTCCAGTCAATGGATTTGGAATGCTGATAATTATTCTGCCAGTTTCTTTGATTAATCGCTTAATCTCATTAATTGCATTTTGAGGATTGTTTAGATGCTCAATTGTTCCTATAAATATTATAACATCAAATGATTTATCCTTAAATGGAAATCTTCCATTGTCTAAATCAATTTTTATAGTCTTAATTCCAAGTTCTTTGTTGATATTAATCGCGGATTGGGATATTTCAGAACCTATAACTTCATTATCCTTTTTTAGGAACTGTATAACTCCTCCAACCCCAATTCCAATTTCAAGAATCTTCTGCCCGCGGACTCCCTTTAAGAAATTTTCATATATCCATTTATACCTAAATACATTTTTAGTTACTTTTTTCGTGTATATATCTCTCATCAAAACTTCTTCTTCCTTCATGTTCTGCCGACATAGATTTAATTTATAAATATATCTGATATTAGGCTAAAAATGGATAAAAAAGGTATTTAAATTTGGTTTTTATCCAAATAACATGAGTGAATCTTCCAAAATAGAAGAAAGAAAAGACAAATTAAAAAGTTGGCTAAAGAACAAAGAAAATATCTTTTTGCTGCTTTTAATTTCATTTGCCATTATTTATCGTTTATATTATTTCCTCAAGCTTGGGCAGCAGCCAATCTGGTGGGATGAAGGAGATTATCTTGCAGTTTCAAAAGTCTGGGCAACAGGGATGTCAACTCCGGAATGGTGGGGGCATTTTACAGGCATGCGCCCCCTATTGCTTCCATTAGTTTGGACTTTATTTTTTAAGTTAGGTTTAGGTGAATTAGGTGTTAGATTTTTCACTTTACTCTTGCCAAGTATACTGGCAATTTATTTTGTCTACGCTGTTGGCAGGGAAATTTATGATAAAAGAATTGGACTAATCGCAGCATTTATGCTTTCTGTTTATTGGACTTTTACTTTTTATACTTACAGGCTTTTAACTGACATTCCAGCAACATTGTTTGGTTTGATTTCAATCTACTTCTTTTATAAAGGTTACATCAAGGAGAATAAGCAATCGGGTCTTTATCTCTGCTTTTTGTTTGGTATTCTGGCATTTTCCACAAGATTTCCCCTTGCATTAATCTTGATGACTTGCATGATCTTCCTCCTTTTCATCAAAAAACTTTCACTTTTTAAGGAAAAATCTTTTTGGAAGGGGGTATTAGTATTTCTATTAATAGCATCTCCTTTTATAGTTTATGTTGCCTTGAATAAATTTTATTTTATCTGGTTCTATTTCATAAACGGACTTGGTGGGCTGATAGCTACTGGACAGCCATTCGGCTTTTACATTTTTGGATTATCCATCTCTCTTTTAGAAGTGACTTGGGCGATTGCTTTCTTTCTGGGATCATTAACATTTTACAAACTTTTTGTTGGTTTTGATATCTTCTGGAAGCAGGAAGACAAGTCAATAAACTCTGATTTTTTTATTGCCTTATGGATAATTCTTCAATTTATTTTCTATGTATTTGTATTTAGAAGTGCAAATGACCGATGGATAATCATGTTGACAATCCCCATGTTTTTTGTGGCTTCAAAAGGCATATCCTATATTTATGATATCGCGAAAAAGTATAGTGCAATCATCTCCGCAGTTATTCTGATTGCTTTCCTTGCAATTGGAGCTTACCAGCATATTCAACATGCTTCTTTGTTAATAGAACAAAAAAAGGAGAGCTATAGAGAGATTCAACTAGCAGGAGAGTGGCTGAAAGAAAATTCTCCGGAAGATGCAAAGATAATCACTGCAAGCATAGTTCAAAATCAATACTATTCTGAAAGAGACAGCTATGATTTTTACACTAATGATTCTATCTGGAAATCCTGCATTGACTTTTATGGCAATCTAAACACAAATGAATCCTGCCAGCAAGAAACAGAGAAAGCATTCATAGAGAATAAGCTCAACAGGATAAATCCAAATTATATGATTGTGTCCATATTTGAGCCTGTTTTCACGCCCCAATGGGCTTATAGTTATCCTGAAAGGCATAATATGACTGCTGTTCAGGCGTATTTTGATAATAAAAATCAACCACTATTAGTTATTTATAAATTCTAATCATCTATAAATTTTAATTTTTTTATTTTTTAAGTATAATAATCAAAGAACTTCCAAATAAACTATCAAAAAGACTTTTAGCATTGTCAAANCGCCTTTTTAACCTTAAACCAAACATTTTTAGAGGCTTTCTAACAGCCAAATCATAAAAAGAGCTGTAAAATCCACACATTTTTATTTCATAAGCCAGATCATTTTTAATTACAAGTTCTTTTAGTTCTCCTTTGCTAAAGGGCACTTCAACCCCAAAACTCCATTGTTTAGTAATTTCTGCCAAGAATTTACCAATCCTATAAAATATACCATATCTGTAAGGAACTGAAATTATCGCCACCCCCTTATCTCTAAGCAGATCTATGTGCTTTTGTAAAACCAATTTTCTCTTTTTCCCTGTAAAATGCTCGCATAATCCAAAAGAGATAATTATATCAAATTTCTTTTCATTATACTTAAACAGATTCCCAACAATATATTTGTGCTTTGTTTTTTCCCACCATTCTTCTGCCTGTTTTTTAGCTTCTTTTGAATTGTCCAGCAAAGTTATATCTGCTCCTTTCTTTGCAAAAAAATATGATGTTAAGCCAATTCCTGCTCCAAGTTCTAAAAGCCTATAGCCTCTTAAATTTTTTTTATGAAAATATGAACATAAAGATTGAAAAATTTCTGCCAAACTCCTTGAATTAAGAATATCCTCTTTATTCCATTCGATAAATTTCCCGCTCGTTTTCCAGAAATCACCCCAAACCTTTTTCATCTATAAAGTACTAAATGATATTTTATAAACATTTTTAGACTAGAAAATTCTTAAATTTTTCTTAATTTTATCTCTATCTCTCCAACAGGAAAAATCCAGCATAAAAATCTTTCATAAAATTGCTTTGGCATTGTATTAAATATCCAGCTAAATAATTTATTTGAAATTTCATGCCCTTCAGCTAAAAAATTGAATCTCTGTTCTTCAATTTTAAAATTATATTTTTTATTATAATAGCCATCTTCCAGAAGTTTGAATGTAAACCATCCAAAGAATCTTTTATGGCTTAAATCATTATAACCATTTCCATTTGAAAAATGAGGAACTCTTATATGGATTATTCCTCCTTTCTTTGTTATCCTTAACAATTCCTCAAATGTTTTGAAGAAATCATCAACATGCTCTAAAATATGTGAGCAATAAATATAATCAAACTCTTCTTTTTTGAATGGATAAGGAAATTTATTCAAATTATGATTTATGTCTAGTTTATATTGTAAATTATAATCTATGTTTACCCATCCTTCTTTAGGATTTTTATAGTCTTTTCCGCTGCCTAAATTTAATTTCTTTATCATATTTATACTCTTTTAAATATTTTGTATTTTAAATTATAGTAAAGATGTATAAAAACTTCTCCATAAACAGCAATTGGATGGAAAAACCAGGCCAATGTTGGTTTTTTAATAAAACCCCTGAGGGTATCATACAAAACAGGAAGAATTAATGTAATGTATAAAGCAGTTTTTACCTTTTCTTTCATAGTTAAACCATAATTATATTTTATATTTATCTGATTATTCAGCCTTCTTTGTATTCTTCTTATCTTATTTGGAAAGAATTTTCTCTGGTCATGTATTATGCCTGTTTTTACTTTTGCAAAACGGTTGTATCCATTATTAACAAGTTCATAAACAATATCAGAATGAATAAAAGATTTTTTGACAAATTTTTTCACTATTTTAGTCCTTATGATAAATCCATTAGACCCCATCGGGGGAATTTTATTTAAATTCAGGAATTTTGATTTAAAATAAAGTCCTTTATCTTCACCCTTATGGGGACAGCCAGTCCAGTCATTATTTAGATATGACCATCTTGAATATAATCCTAAATATAAAATCAAGGGATCATCTCCTCCTATCAATGCGTGATATTTTACCTTGTTCAAATCATTTTTTCTATAAGAATAATAAAGTGTATCTGCAAAATTTATTTCCTTGTCTTTGAAAGGGTCCAGCATCATTAAAATCCAATCCTTTCCTATAAGAATGTTATCTGAATCAATAAAACAAACAATTTCTCCTTTTATTTTTTTTAAAGCAAGTATTTTTGCAGCTTCTTCATTTCTTTTTTTATTTTCAAAAATTTTAACAGGATATTTCTTTGATATTTCTAAAGTTTTGTCTGAAGAACCTCCATCAATAATCAAAACCTCAAAATCCTTCTTTGGAAAATCCTGCATAAATATGCTTTCCAAACATTCTCCAATAGTTAGTTCATTATTATATGTCGGAATTACAATTGATAGTTTCATTTTCTAACTATTTTATATTTATTTTTTCTGATGGATTTAGTGTTTTCTGTGTTGGTCCAGATTTTTTAGAGAATATGCCTCTGAAAAATCCAAGGCCGTATGCAAGATGAGTTAAAAAAGTCACAAATATAACCGGAAAGAATAATTTTACACTTTTTGTCCTTATACCAGTTGCCAATAGGTAAATTGCATATATTGTTAAAAACCCTAAATAAATATTCCTGATAAGAATACTAAAAAAACTTAAGATTCCCCCCACTATTAGGCCTAAAATAAATAAAGGGGGTATAAAGAATATTATCTGCCTCGACTTTTTATGCATTTTCATAAAGAAACCACGCCACATGCCCCAGAAGTAAGTCTGTTTCAAATGCTGTCTTAATGTCTTCCTTGGATGATGATAAATTATTAATTCTGGATCATAAAAAATTTTCTTTTTAGTCTTTAGTAAGGAATAGCATAATTGTGTATCCTCTCCTCCCCAGTACTGAGAGTCAAAACCATTTACTTTTTCAAAATCTTTTTTCCTAACAAAGAAATTGCATGTAGGCCAGTCATCTATCTCTTTCTTTTTTGCCTGTCCATATCTGGGTCCCGTCTTGCCTGAGCTTAATTCATATACTTTATTGGAAACTCTTTGAAAGAAAGTTGCATTTTCAGGAATAATACTCGGTCCACCAATCGCAACGATATTTTTATCCTCAAAATCATTTAAAGCTGTTTTCAGCCAGTTTTTATCAGGATAGGCATCATCATCTATAAATGCTATTATCTCTCCTTTAGCATTTTTTACACCGATGTTTCTTTTTTCAGAAGGGGGAATTTTTCCAACTTTTATTATTTTTGTCTTAGGAAATTTTTCAATTTCATCTTTTTCTGAAACAACAATTATTTCAAAATCAGTTAATGTTTGGCTTTCATAATGAGGAATAGCTTCTCTTAGATAATCACCTATCTTTCTTAAAGGAATTATAATTGAAAATTTCATAACTATTTTTTAAAATAATCTTTATACCAACAATATGTTTCTTTTAAACCATCTTCTAAACTATATTGTGGTTTCCAGTTTAATTCTCTTCTTGCCTTTTCAGAAGATAAATATTGATCTTTTATTTCTGCTTTTACACTATCTAATATTTTTACTTTTGTATTCTCACTTTTAGAAATTTTTATTATAGTATTTACTAAATCTAAAATTACTACTGGTTTATCCGTTCCAAAATTAAAAGCTTCTCCTTTTAATCCCAATTTCTCAATTTTTTCAGCTAAAACAATATAACTATTAACAGCATCTTTCACATAAAAAAATTCTCTAATATATTTACCATTACTTCTTATTAAGATATCCTCATTATATAATATATGCTTTATTGTTTCAGGAATAATCCTATCAAAGTTTAAATCTCCTCCTCCATAAATATTTGAACATCTTGTTATAGCTATTGGCATATTGTAAGTTTTAGCATACGACTGAGCTATTAAATCTGCGCATGATTTGGAAACATCATAAGGATATTCTCCTCTTAAGGGGGTATTTTCATTGTAAGGTAACTTATCATTAGAGCCATAAGCTTTATCACTTGAAGCAACTACAATTCTCTCTATATCTTGTTTTGATCTGCAGGCTTCTAATATATTAGTGGTCCCCTTAATATTAATTTCTAAGGTTTCTAAAGGATTTTTTAGTGCAATTTGTACTAGGGGTTGTGCTGCTAAATGAAAGATACTATCTATCTCATATTTATTAAGTGCTAGTTTTATAAGATTTAAATCTAAAATATCCCCAAATATTAAATTAGTCTTTTTGTCTAAACCTAACTTGGTAAAGTTGCAATCTTTAGGCATTTCTTTTACCAAACAAGTTATTTCTGCATCCCTATCTAAAAGTTCCTTTACTAGCCAAGTACCGATAAATCCTGTTCCTCCGGTAATAAACGCCCTTTTATTTTTCCAAAATTTTTCAACCATTATAATTTTCCTTGTTCATACATTAAATTTAATTCTGCATAATCTTTTGTAGTATTCATAGATTTCCAAAAACCAGTATGCTGATATGCCGCAATTTCTCCTTTTTTAACTAATTTTTCAAATATCTCCTTCTCTAATTCATCGCCCTTGTCAAAATAATCAAATATATTTTTATTAAATATAAAATATCCCCCATTTATCCACTCGTTCATAAGGGGTTTTTCCTTAAAATTTTTAATTAATCCTGTTTCGTTATCAATATCTAAAACTCCAAATGGATTTTGGGGCCTTATTGCAGTTAAAACCGCTGTTTTTCCCATTTTTATATAAAACTGCTTTAATTTATTTAAATCAACATCTGAAAGGTCATCACCATAAGCAACATAAAATTGTTCTCCAAGCAAATCTCTAACTTTTAGCAGTCTTTCCGCCTTTGTGCAATTATTTCCTGTATCAACAACCTTTACATTATATTTTACTGGATTTTGTTTGAAATAATCTTCTATTTTATCTCCTAAATAACCTACACATAAAATAAATTCCTCTATACCATATTTTGCATAATGGTCCATAAGCCTACATAATGTTGGTTTTCCTCCTATCTGTAAAAGAGGTTTTGGAATATCTTTTGTTAAATCTTCCATTCTCATCCCCTGTCCTCCACATAAAATACCACATTTCATCCTAATTTTTAATAAACCTTATTTAAAAATATTTAGTTATACCATCTTAATACTCTCATTCTATAAAATATTGCAGCAGTATCCCACAGCATCCAAAAAACTGCTTGAAGATTTATCGTGCTTTTAAATTTATATTTTAGAACAATAGGAGCTTCTACAATTTTATAATTCATTTTATTGGCAATAACTAAAAGCTCTAAATCAAAAGCAAATCTTTTAATTGCAATCTTTGGCATTACTTTTTCTAGCACTGATTTTTTGAATAGTTTAAGGCCAACCTGCGTGTCCCTGACATCCAGGTTAAACAAAATCTTATTCAGAGTTTGATATGTAAAGCTCATCAGCCTTCTTAAAAGTGGATAATAAACCTTTGATTGGGGATGTTTTTTGCTTCCAATAACAATATCTGCGTTTGTTTCTTTCATTATTCTTATAAAATTTTTTATTTGTTTTGCATTAAGGTCTCCGCCAGAATCCAGAAAAATGACATTTTCTCCTGTTGCATACCTAAAGCCGTATTTTATCGCATAACCCTTTCCTTGGTTTTTCTTATAGCCGACAATTTTAACTCTTGCATCCCTAAATTTCTTTGCTTCTTCAAAACAATTATTAGTGCTCCCATCATTAACAACGATTAATTCATACCTATTTGTTATGCCGTCAAGCTCTTTTTTAACTTCTTTAAGATTATCAACTATATTTTCTGCATTATACATAGGCATTATTATTGAAAGTTGCATGTTATAATTATATAATTCACATTAAAAAGATTTTTGTATTGGTTTTAAGAAAATTAATCCTCCAAGAACTGCAATTATGCTTGATATCATAAAGGCAAAACTAAACATTTCTATTGTTTTATTAAATACAGATAGAAATGTAATCTGAACTGTAAAACTTAATATTATATAAAATAGTTGTGGTAGTCTGAATATATTTTTAGATATTGAATTTAATATTAGTATATTAAGAAATGATATTGAACTAAATGCTATACCAATATATAATAATATGCCTGATATAGAAATATATTTTTCTCCAAATAAAATTTTTATGATATTTTCAGGAAACAATAAAAATAAGATTAATGAAATTCCACAGATTGCTAAAGTGATAATAACTGTTTTTTTGAAGATTGTTCCGGTATCTTTTCCATTGATAAATCTTTCAGAATTTATTGGAAACATTACGCTTCCTATAGCCATTGTAAGAAATAATATTATCTTACTAATTAGTGATGCAACTGCATATTTTCCTGCGACTTCAGGAGTAAAGAATGCCTTTGCAAAAATAACATCTATGTTATATATGAGGACAAAAATAGTTATTGCAAGGAATATCAATATATTTTTATTTGAAAAAAAGATAATTTTATCTCCTGATTCTTTCTCTGTAAATATCTTTCTTAAAAAGAGAAATATAACTCCAAAAGAAACTATAATTCCTGTTATAAATCCCATAGTTGCACCATAAACACCAAATCCTATAGAAACAAGGGCAACCCCCACGATTAATTTTGTAGCGCAGTTTATTGTAAAACTTAATCCAAGTCCCATAAATCTTTTTGTCCCCTGTAAAATACCTGCAGTTATTGGGTATAAAAATGCCCCAAATATAAAAACGCCTACAAGTATAAGTAATGACATCTCTATCTTTAGTTTGTTGGATAACCAGACATATGAAATTAAAATAAATAAAAGAAAGCTTACTAAAGAAACAATTAATACTTTAGTAGTTAGATATTTAAACAGTCCCTTAATTTTTCCATTTTCCTTTTTGATATTTAATTCAGTGGTATGTTTAGCTATTATAGCCTGTAAGGATAAGGAAGGGATTCCAAATATAGCTATTATATTTGTTATGACTGCTAGTATAGAATATTCTTGCGGCCCAAGCATTCTTGCCATTATAAACTGGAATAAGTAACTTAGTAAATTTCCAAAGGTTATTAAAACCAATAAAATTAAGCTCCCTCTTCCCAATTCACTATTAATAATTTTCTTTATCATTTTGTAAAAATAATTTCTTCAAATATCCCCAGCCAAGCAATCAGAAGAAGCTTTTTTAATTTCATTTATATTACCTCAAGAATAAAACCAATCCTAAAATAATAACAATTATCTGGAATAAATTTATTAAATAAACAACTTCTTTCTCATAAGCCTTTTTATCTTTCTTTAGTTTTTTTAATAAATAAATTGAAATATGCTCTAATCCATAAAATTTATCATATGGAATACTCAAACTTCCATCTTCATTAACTTTAGCAAAACTTTCTTTTTTTAATCTCCCTCTAATTTTAAGTATAGTCTCTAAAATGTATGGTATAAAAAAGAATACAGCAATTTTTTCAATATTTCCTAAGATAGCAATAATGGCAATTAATGCTCCTATGGAATATGTAAGAACATCGCCTGGAAATACTTTTGCAGGATATTTATTAAAAATATAAAAAGCAATTAGACAGGAAACCATAATCAAGGCAATTAATCCAAGCCAGCTATTTCCTGTTTTCCAGCTTACAAGAGCCAAAGCAGACAAAATTAAAATTCCCTGGCTTGCTTCAAGGCCGTTATATCCTGCTATAAAATTAAATGTTGCTGATGCTCCAACAATTCCCAAGGGAATAAAAAATAAAGGATATAAAAGGCCTATTTCTAAATTCATAACTTCAGACTGTCCTGCATTTATAACCATTAAAGGGATTGCAGCAAAAACTAAAAAGAAAATCCTTGTTTTTTTATTAAGCCCGATTTTCCATCCAAGAATATCATCCATTAAGCCTACTAAAGAGATTATTAGTATGACTGTTAATAAAGAAAATATCTCTATTAAATTTGTTGAATCTTTAAAATAAAAAGTTTTAATTCCAATATAAAAAAGCGTGCTTAAAACAAATCCTAAAAGCACTGCTAACCCTCCAGCTTCAGAAATCTTTTCTTCTGAATTTTTATTCATATCTTTTCCAACAAGCCCGACATCTCTTGATCTTTTTATCCAAACAGGAATAAAAAAAAGAGTTATAAAAAATCCAAGTAATAATGATATAAATAATATTGACATTACCACTTTAATTATACTCTCCTTTTTTAGCAATGTCTAATTCTTTTGGCTGGTTTGTGTCTAGATATTTTTCCTTAAATTCTATATCTTTAGGATAGCTAATATCCCAAATTTTAATAGGCCCCTGCAGGCCCTGATAATATAAAAATTCTCCAGCTTCCAGACCCTGATTTCTTAGGCTTTCAACAATAAAATTAGATTCAGTATGGGCAATTTTGAAATAATCTGACTTTTGGCTAAAAAGATATAATCTTGCAAGCTGTGAATGAACAGTTCTTTCGCTTAAATATAATAATGCACCCTTTTCATTAATATTAACATTTCCATTTTGTAGTGTGTCTAATTTAGGAAAGATAAATATTCCTGCATCCAAACCAGAACTGAACTCGTATAATTTATCTTTAACATAGACATATTTTATTTTGCTTCTATATTGGTTATTGTTATATAAAAAAACAACTTCTGGCTGCAAAATTTCCCCTTTATTATTTTCTTTCAAAATTATACCAATAATTACAGCCATTTTTTTTGGCAAAAATACTTCTTTATTATCTATATTCAGAACAATATCGCTGTCAGTTGCAGAGCCACCAGCATAAACATAAGTGGTTTCATTATTCATCTCTTGCGTTTGTTTCTCGTCTATTAAAAAAGTATTTATCCAAGAGAATCTATCATAATTTTCATCAGAGCCGATGCTGGAATAAGCAGTATATTTTCCTATTTCAGTAGAGTCAATTAAGAGATGCGTGCCGTTATGAGCATAAAGGAATTCCAAGGCATCAGTTTCATTAGGTCCAGTTAAAACATACCTTCCCATAAAATGATTCCAATAACCCATTGAATTTCCACCATCTAATATAGTTGCTCTCTCCCCAATGCTCTGAACCCAATAGCCATAATCCCACCAATGGGCAAAAACTGCATTTTTAGTTGTATTTTCTCTTACCCATGACATTGCCTTTTGCCATTGCTGGTTATAATATGAAGGGGCAAAATTTTCAGAAGTAAACTTGTCCTGCTGATAATAAGACCAAAAAGTAATTAAAGAGCTTATTAGAATTATCACCATTAAAATGCCGATAAAATATTTCTTAGTCTCTATTTTTTCCTTTAAGCAAATTTCTGAAATTTTTACTATCATAAATCCAACTGCCACAGGGCTTATGGCACCCAGCATCATCATAAGTCTTATTCCCCCTCTAGCGCCTATAAGCCCAAGAGTGAACACAAAGAAATATAATATATATGCAAATTCCAGCCCCTTAAATATTTCTAAATTTTTCTGTTGATATCTTTTATAATAAATATATCCAAAACTTCCAATAAACAATAACCAGCCGCTAAAATAAACAAACAGGCTAAATCCATTAACCCCATTTAATATGCTGCTTGGGGAATATCTGCTGAATATTAAAAATAACAAGAAAATAAAATAGCTAGAAGTTAAGATTATTCTTTCTTTTTTTCTTAGTTTTTTAATGAGGTTATTAAATAAAAATACTGCACCTATAAAGAATAGCCAAAAATAAAGTGGTATATTAAATTTAACAGGACCAAAGGTTCCTGTCCATTCGCCGGCAAAATATGGCTGCCTGTTTTCAGCAACAGTCATTCCAAATCTGTCTACAATAGGAGTTATAAGTGAGTTTTTTATTCCCACAAATTGCCCATATAAAAATCCCGGGCCTAGTAATAAAGTAACAGCAACTAATAAAAAAATTACAGNCAGTATTGGGTAAAATAATTCTTCAGGAAGTTTTGTCTTTTTTCTTAAATTGCCAAATAATTTAAAATTTATCATTATTAAACTAAATCCAATTATAACAAAGACACCAATTGCCCAGCCAGTAGAAGTAGACATAACCAAATTTTGAATACTATATCTTGTTGAAAAAGGCACCATTATTATAAAGGAAAATATTAACCAGCAGGAGTAAGCATAAAATTTGTTTTTGTCTATATTTCCTAGCAAAAATGCTATAAATACTGAAATAGGTATTGTTAAAAATACAAAAATAAATCCTCCCCAAACAAGAGCCATCAGCCCGCTAGAAATACCAGCCAATATCCCAAAAATTATTCCTCTTTTTATTTTTTCAGAACTAAATGCCTCTAAAAAGAAATAAAAAGCCATAAACATAAAAAATAAAGCAGCTGATTCTTTTTCAGGAATTCCTGCAATAGTTCTTGGCAAAAGAGAAGGAACTGTAACAAAAAATAAGGATGCAGCCAAAGCAATTATGTTTCTTGTATCTTTGCTTTCTTTATAAAATATTTTTTTTGTGAAGAGGAAAAAAGCTATTGTTGTCAAGCCAAACATAAATACCGGGAAAATTATAGCAGAATAAGTTACACTATCTGTAAACCCAAAAAAATTTAAGATATTATGAAACCACGCAATCATATATGAAAGGAGTTTCATTTCTCCAGCAGTATTATAGCCCAGAGGGACATATCTCATTGCATCATGAGCCATTAAGCTTCCATTTTCTACAATGTATTTTGCCCATCTTAAAAATAAAAACGGGTCCAAATCAGGGCCAAGAGTCCAAGTCCCTGTTGTTATATCCTTTAGTTTTGGAATATTTCTTGTTCTTAGATAAACTCCAATATAAACAATAATTGTAAGAAATAAATAATAAATCCATTCTCTCCTTTTTTTTAGAAAATTAATAATTTTTTCTTTCCTTTCTTCTAAAACATCTCCAACTAAAGGAGTTCCATCAGGTAAATTTTCTTCTTTATTCATTAGAACAGTTTTCTATTAAATCCTCTGCACTTGGCTCTTTTATAACTGTAAATCTTCCGCAATAAGGGCATGCCTTTTTTGTATAGTCATCTTTTGACTTAATCTTATAATTGCAGTTTTCACAAACAAACTTTATCATATTCTATAAAAAAATTATTTGTATTTAAAATTTCCTATATACAAGTATCCATAACTTCTTCTAAAAAAACAAGGGAGTTAGATAAACTTCTATAATTGCAGCAATAACCAATACGCCTATAGCAATAAACAAAAGTATAATAGAATTCTCTATAACTTTTAAGAATCTTCTATCTCTTACCCCATGCCTAATTGCCCCAACCCCAAAAATTCCTCCTGCTAGCGCAGTTATAAAATACGCGGCAATTTCTGGGAATCCGTGAAGCATGTATCTTAAAATTCCAAGCGGCATTTCCGCCAGCTGATATTCAGCGAATATCCCCACTGCAGCAGCAATAACACTTGCATTCCATATCAAGATAAATATTGCCCCTGCTCCGAAAATTAAGGAGAAAATTAGGGTAAATATCATAACAAATACATTATTCTCTAAAATTAATAAGAATCTTGTTCCTTTTGTAAATTGTCCAGTGATTCCCACTCCTTTTTCATCCACAAAAGTATTTTTTTGAATACACTCTTCCATATTTCCAGGGCTGTTTATTCTGCAATAAGTGCTAACCTGGAAGTTAAGGAGATTTGCATCCTGCAAAACCACCTGCCAAAAAGAGAAGGCAATAATAAAACCAAGAAATAGCCACATTAAGGCGTAAATAGCATCACTGTGGTGCTTCCAGACGCCAAAAAAGCCCTCTATATGCTCATCTTCAATCTCTTCTCTTTTTATTAAAAAATACATAAAAGGAAGGGTAAACATAATAGAAAAAATAACAACTATCATTCCAGAAGCTTTTGACAAGTCTGGATCATTTGAAAAAAACCAATGTACAAGAAGCAAAGACAGAGAAGCATAAATTAATCCTATAAAAAACATCTTCCACGGCCCTTTTTCAGCCTCTTTTGGGTTGATAATCATCTCTAGCATAAAACCACAAACAAAAGAGAATTTTTAAAGTTTGTTGAGAAAAATCAAACTAAAAACATTAAAAAATAGAGAATAAAAAAGAAGAAAAAAAAGGAAAATAAATTAAATATCTCTTTTACAGCAAGTAACAAATACATCTTTGGAACTAACATTAATATTCATTGTTCCAATATCAAGGTTTTTTTCTGATACTGCACAACTAACCACTTTAGAGACCAATTCTCCAGATTTGAATTCTATTTCTACCATCTTATTAATACATACGGGATAACTAGTAGTACATTCATCAGCGTCTCGTACAATACAAAATTCTTCTGTAGTTGGTACAAGTTCACCAGAAACAAGCTGTGTTGCAACCTCAGTCACTTGAAATACTGCATACTCTTTTCCAAAGATATTTTTTCCTGTATAAAGAAGAGTTACATCAAAATCGTTGGATTGAGAAGGTACAAGAATCCTTCCTACCAATTGAATAGTTTCTCCTTTAATAATTCTATATTTCTCACTGCCATCTAATTCAAAATAGACTGCTCCAGATGAATCAACATCTCTAACAACAATTCTATGTGCAAATTGTCCAATAACAAACTCGCGAACGGCTCCTTCATAAATCACAGGTGTCTTAACTGTATCTCCCACAGCATATCCTGTTCCCTTAAAGTTTCCGACAACAGCCAAGCTCACTATCAAAGATAACACTAATGCTCCGGCAAGAACCACTAAAACATTTTTTATTTCCATATTATCACTTTTTTTCAACTAAAAAGAAATCTCCACATTTTAATGTGGGGTTTAGCTGAACCCAGCAAATATTTATTCTGCGAAAAATTGATTATAAGAGCCGAGATACTCGGCTTC
>C687J35174_10003678_pt1 | contig 20932 bp, 18 predicted proteins | sample RifCSPhighO2_01_FD_35174 | JGI IMG/M metagenome (IMG submission 35174) | reverse complement strand
GATCAGCCCGCCGTCTTTCTCTATGCGCCTGAATTCATCTATATTGTGCCCGCCGATCTTCACGGCATCGAACTGGGCGCGCTCACGACTCCTGCAGAACGCTTCGTGAACGTGCACGAATGGTATGTAAATACCGAGCACGTCTGGAATATCTTTTCTAAGACCAACACCGAATAACTATGTACCCTTCCCAACACAACGCTTCATCTGGGCCCAGCACTCATCCCGCCCAACCCGCACACACACGCAACCGTCCACATCGTGGCACGGGCCGCGGCCGAGGTTTTGGTCCGCGCCCCCCGCGTGGTCGTGGCGGCCGCGTGCGCCTTGAACATCGCCCGCGCACCGCACGTGCTACGGGACCGGCTATCCCCGAGCTTGCACCGAATACGGTACGCATCATCCCTCTCGGCGGTGTAGAGGAAATTGGACGCAACATGACTGCGGTCGAAGTGGGCGAAGACATTTTTATCCTCGACTGCGGCTTCCAGTTCCGTGAAGAAGAAACACCGGGGATCGATTACATCCTCCCCAACACGACTTACCTCGAGGAGCGGCGTGACAAGATCCGCGGACTCCTCATTTCGCACGGCCACCTCGATCACATCGGCGGCATCCCCTACATCCTCGACCGCATCGGGAACCCGATGATCTACACGCGCCGTCTCACAGGCAAGATGATACAGAAACGTCAGGAGGAATTCACTCATACGTCGCAGATCAACATTCGGGAGGTCGAGAGCGACGAGGTACTGAAACTCGGGAGTACGACCGTTCGCTTCTTCTCGGTCACGCACACGGTCCCTGACTCGATGGGTATCATCATAGAAACCCCGTGGGGAGACGTCGTCTTTACCGGCGACATCAAGCTCGACCACGAGAACGGAGAACCGACCGAAGAAGAGCACCAAGAATTCTCTATTTTCAAGAAACGGAACACACTCCTCCTCCTCATGGACTCGACGAACGTCTGGCAGCCTGGTTTTTCCATTCCCGAATCGATCGTCTATCACACGCTCGAGGGGATCATCCGCGATTCCAAAGGCCGCCTCATCGTCGCGATGTTCGCTTCCCATCTGGAGCGCCTCATCCGTGTCATGCAGTTCGCAGAACAGTTCAGCAAAAAGGTCGTCATCGATGGAAGAAGCATGCGCACCAACATCGAGATAGCGCGCGAACTCGGCCTCATCAAATATAAAGATGACACGGTCATCAACGTCGAAGACCTCGGACACTTTCCTCCCGAGAAAATCATCATTCTCGCGACAGGCGCGCAGGGCGACGAATTCGCCTCGCTCGCGCGCATCGGCAACAAAACACACAAGTTCATCCGGCTTTCGCCGACTGATACTGTCGTCCTCTCCTCCTCCGTCATTCCGGGCAATGAACGTGCGGTACAAAAACTGAAAGATAACCTCTCGCGCCAAGGTGCGCACATCATTACCTACCACGCGAGCGACGTGCATGCTTCAGGGCACGGCAACCGCGAGGAAGCCGCGTGGATACACCGGCAGGTCAAACCGAAATTTTTCATCCCCGTGCACGGCTACCACTACATGTTGCGTGTGCACGCCGACCTCGCGGTCGAGCAGGGTGTAGACCCGAAGAACGTTTCTATCCCCGACAACGGCTCCATCATCGAGATCCAAAATGGCGAGAAGATCACCAAGCTGCCGATGAAAGCACCCTCGGAATTACGCGTCGTCGAGGGTCAGACAGTGAGTGAGCTTTCGGATGTGCTGATGCGCGATAGAAAGGCGCTCGGACAAGAAGGTTTTTGTGTCGTTGTTGCAACGGTAGATCGAAGAACGGGTCGCCTCCACAAATCGCCCGACATCATCTCGCGCGGGTTCGTCTATTTGCGCGACAATAAAGAACTCATGGATCAAACGCGCCTCATCATCCGCAAAAGCGTCGAAACCTCTATGAGGAACCCCCGCGCCGCCGACCTCGACGCCGCCCGCGACGACCTCGCCGACTCCGTCGCCCGCTTCTTGCTGCAGAGAACGATGAAGCGCCCGATCGTGATCCCTGTAATCGTTTCGGTTTAGGCAATCCGCCACTTCCCTTTTTCCTTCGCAATAAGCCCCTGCCTACCGGCAGGCAGGCATCCCGCACACTATCAACTCATGCAATTTTCCATCGACCGTTATACTTCCGAATCAAACCGTCTTTGACCAGCCCCTCCAATGCCTTACTTAATGATTGAGAACGTATCTCAATCATTTGCCCTCTGGTTAACGTGCGGAGAATTGCGCCGCGGAGTTGGCGGAGAGAGCCTTCGAATTTTGGTTGCTTGATGTAGTGCACACTTTTATGATTGTTGCGAACTCCCAAGCGTTTCAAATGTGCTCCATAGTCCATGAGCGCCCAATACCATTCTCTTGGCATCTGTCCTTCAGCAGTTCTTGCCGCGATGGGGAAAATGTCCCTATCAGCGACCTTCCTCAATCCGGTCCTATAGGACCGGATTGAGGAGGTTGCAAAACAATGGATTAATGCAGTACGGATATTGGTCTCGGTGAGGATGTCAGGTTCGTTGAATGCAAACACGCGGAGAGCGCGAGCGGTGTAGTCACCCACTCCAGGTAATGAGCGGAGTGCATTGTACTCTTTCGGGACCTTCCCACGATACCTCGCAATAATTTCTGCTGCTGCATCTCGCAGATACTTCCCTCGTCTGTTGTATCCCAACCCACTCCAAATCTTCAACACATCGGAAAGTGACGCTTTTGCGAGCATGCGAACGTTCGGAAATGCTTTTAGAAATTCCTGATATTTCGGGACCACTCTGTCCACCTGCGTCTGCTGCAACATGACCTCTGATACCAAAATATGATATGGATCGAAGTCTTTCTTGCCTTGCCGAAGCTTTAGCGTAGGCAGGCGCCACGGCAAATCATGTCGCCCATTCTTCTTCCAATACCTCCACACACTGGAGCGGAAGGAGGTGAGTGACGACGTGTGCATTTGAGGAGACTTGCGAGCGCGTCGTCCTCCTTTCAGTCGGACCCCTGGCGAGCGGGAGGAAATTTTCAACAGAAAGTTATCCGTGCTCTGAGAATGCATATGGCGATGCGAGCAACATTAAAGCTCATAAACGACATCCTTCCGCTCCACCACCACCTTCCATTTCATCCGCTTCGCGTGCTTGTAGAGCTTCATGTTGGGATTGAAACAGATAGGCCCTGCTACCATTTCGAGAAAAGCGATGTCTGTTTCCGTGTCCCCTACACCGACAGAATTTGAAAGTGTCAGATCTTCCTTTTCTATTGCACGCTTGAGAATATTCGCCTTGTTCAAGATGAGGTGCTCGTCGGCGATAGTGCCAGTGAAGCATTCCTGCGGTCCTATCTCGTAGACAATGCCATAGGCTTTGTCGAATCCCATGCGCGGGCAAAATTTGTCGAGCACGGTTTTTGGTGAATGCGACACCGCCAGAAGGTAGTAGTCCTTTTTCTTCAAATCCTTAATGAGATCGCGTGTGTATCGATACACACGTTTCCATTGCTCTTCAACGATCTCTTCCGCTGCGTCAGCAAGTGCGCCATAGTGCACCCCCTTGAGGTACATGTTGAAGGCCTCGATGACCGCGTTGATGTATGCCTGGTAGTCTCCCTCCCGATTGAGCCATTTCTCATAATCTCTTTCATACACAAGGCGCGCCTCCTTCGGGAATGCACCGTTTTCAATGAGCCTGCCGACAAGCTGTATCAGGAGGCTCGAGCGAAAGATGGTCCCATCTACGTCGAACACCGCGACTTTTCGCCTGAGCTTTGCCATCGCCTCATCCTAGCAGACACAGAGGACTATGGAGAATGCACTACTAGTTTTGTGCAATAAATGGTATATTTTTACCGTAGAACCCAGTGCAGACTCACGTTATGGCTCAAAACAAGGAAAAAATCCTGCGAAAAAAACTGCAAATCGCGTTGATATGTGGTGGTCCGTCGCCAGAGCGCGGAATTTCGCTCAATTCAGCTCGCTCGGCTTTGGATCACCTTAGTTCGGAAAACATTGAGATCGTCCCCTTTTACCTCGACCAGCAAAAGAAACCGTATCGTATTTCCCCTGCGCAGCTCTACAGCAACACCCCTTCGGACTTCGACTTTAAGTTGAAGCAAACAGCCCGACCATTGAGCAATAGCGCCTTTGTAAGGTCGTTGAAGAAAACGGACATCGTATTCCCCGCAATGCACGGCGCGTATGGAGAAGACGGTGGAATTCAGAGTTTCTTGGAAAAACACAACATCCCGTTTGTCGGCTCGGGTGCTCATGCGTGCAAACAGTCGTTTGATAAATACGATGCGAATACCTACATACGCGAGCAGGGATTTTTTGCATTACCGTCAGCACTTCTTAAGATCTACCACAAAAATCATGTACGCATCATTGAGGATTTCTTTAAGGAACACTCGATTACGCGCGCTGTCGTGAAGCCCGCATCGGGCGGCTCCTCGATCGGTGTTTTTTCCGTAAGTACGCCCAGGGAAGCACTCGAGCGAGCACGTTCTCTTTTCGGCAAGCGCATCGATACGCGCCTTGTCATTGAACCGTTCGCTACGGGGACTGAATTCACCGTCATTCTTCTTGAGAATCGTTTTGGCTTGCCTGTCGCACTTCCTCCCACGGAAATAGAGACTGATTACAGCGAGCATCAAATCTTCGATTTCAGGAAAAAATATCTGCCGACGCGTCATGTGACCTACCATTGTCCTCCCCGATTCTCCGACGCCACCGTAGAAAAAATCCAAGCGCAGGCAGAGCAACTATTCGCGCTCTTCGGCCTCCACGATTTTGCACGCTTCGATGGCTGGGTCTTGCCGGACGGTACTGTGTGGTTCTGCGATTTCAATACGATCTCCGGCATGGAGCAGAACAGCTTCCTTTTTCAACAAGGCGCTCGCGTCGGCATGAGCCATCGAGGGGTTCTACACTACATCCTCGAGAGTGCTTGTCGTCGGCATAACATTTCGTTGCCTGATGATGCAGGATTTACACGGACCGAACGGAAACCTGTTTCGGTGCTTTTTGGTGGTGATACCTCGGAGCGTCAGGTGTCTCTCATGAGCGGCACGAACGTCTGGCTGAAACTGCGCCGATCGAAGATATATGAGCCGCATCCATACCTATTGGACACCAAGGGCAGGGTCTGGCGGCTTCCCTATCACCTGACGCTGAATCATACGGTTGAAGAGATCACGGAAAATTGCGAAGGCTATGAGAGCGCAAAGAAACGATATTTGGACTTCGAAGAGCGCGCGCGTTTACACCTCGGATTGAAGGCGCAAAAGAATGCGCGGGAATTTTTCGATCCAGAGAAGATGACCCTCGAACAACTCTTCGCCGAAAGCAAATTCATCTTCAACGCGCTCCACGGAGGAAAAGGGGAAGATGGAACATTGCAGCAGGAATTTGCCAAGCGCAAAATTCGTTTCAACGGACCAAACGCCCGTGGTTCGAAGCTCTGCATGGACAAGTGGGCGACCGCAGAGTATATCCGTCGTGCGAAGATCGAGGGCGTTTCTGCGACCGTCGGCACCATCACAGGGACCAAAACGCTCCTCGGTATGGAGACCGTCATGCTCGAAAAATTCTGGCGGGGCATAAAACGGACGCTTTCTGCACGCTCTCTTATCGTAAAACCGAGGGGTGATGGATGCTCGACCGGTGTCGTACATCTCTATTCGGCAGCCGACCTTCGGGCCTACCTCTCGCTCCTTCGAGAAGGTGCTGCCCATGCGCCAATTGGCACCTTTAAAGGCCAGGCGAGTATCATTGAAATGCCGCCTGAACCCCCGGAATATTTGCTTTTCGAGCGATTCGTGGAGACGGACATCCTTCGCGTGCGTCACAATACGCTCAAACACACTCACAAAAGTGATTTCGTTGAAATAACTGCCGGTGTCGTTGAGTTCGAAGGAAAACTTCACGCACTCAACCCTTCAATAACGGTTGCAGAGGGCGAGGTCCTCTCCGTGGAGGAAAAATTCCAAGGCGGAACCGGTATCAATCTCACCCCTCCGCCACCGTCCGTCATGAAACCGGCAGTGGTCCAGAAGATACGCGAGAGGATCGAGAAAGTGGCAAAAGAAGTCGGTATCGAGGGCTATTCGCGTATCGACGCTTTTGCACACGTTAAGACCGGCGAGCTTCTCGTGATCGAGATAAATACACTTCCCGGCCTTACGCCCTCGACCGTCCTCTATCATCAAGCACTTGTTGAAGATCCGCCGATCTACCCACGCGAGCTGCTCGAGAATCTCATCAAAAACAAAGGCTACTAGGCCTTTCGCCATCGCTTCGCAGCAGGAGGCCATAGTCTAGTGAGCGGATGCTTTGTGCACTCATGCGGCCGCGCTGGGCAAAGGTAGCGGCCGTAGAGCACAAGGCCGTTGTTGACGTACTTCCAATCTTTTTTCGGTATGAGCTTTTCGAGATCATGAGAGACCTTCTGGAGGTCCGTATGGGCAGAGAGATCGAGTCGATACACAAAGCGCTTCACGTGTGTATCAGTGGGAATTCCTTCCCAGATGTCAAACAGTTCTCCGAGAATGACGTGCGCTGTTTTGTACCCAACTCCGTGCAGAGATTGAAGGTCGTGTGCTGTTTTAGGGACCTTACCGCCATGTTTTTTGACGATATCTTTAGCCGCAGCGATGATGGCTTTTGTTTTGTTCCGAAAGAACGGGACCGATGAGATCTCTCTTTGAAAAATCTTTGGGTCTGCTTTCGCGAAATCCAACGGCGTTTTATATTTTCTATAGAGTGGTTCGGTAACTCGATTCACGACTTTGTCAGTACACTGCGCCGAGAGAATAACCGAAACGGCGAACTGAAACGGTGTCCTATATCTCAACTCACTCTTTGGTTTCGGGTATGCGCGCTTGAGATACGCTACGATCTTACGCGCGCGCATTATTCGCTCTGACCTCTTGCTCATTGCACGACGATCGGGAATTCAACAGCGTCTTCGTTCTCTGGAAGTCCTGAAGGATTGTCTTTCATGAGGACAAGCGTTGCGGGGCCTGTGTACTCGCCTTCTATCTGCACCTTCCCCTCGAAGGGTACGAATTCCGTCGTCATCCAATTGTCACTTGTCATTGCGATCCCCTGCCCTATGAGCTCATTATCCCTATCGCGCACCTGCAGAGGGAATGACGCTTCGAAGAACCAGCTGCCGCGCGCATCACCGCGCACGGTAAAAAGCTTCGATACGGTGTCGCTCGGGAGAGGCTCGGTGACGATAACGTTCTCGGAAACGAACGACTCTCCGGCATTATTCACGGTTTCGTCCGCAGTGGGAGCGGCTGCCGGCTGCGGCCATGCGATGAGTGCCGCGCCGAGTACTACAGCAAGAAAAAGTATCACGAGTGCGATCGTTATACGCGCGTTCATCCTGCTCACTATAGCAAACTCACTCCGACTCGTCTTCCGTGCGGCATTATGACATTTCTGTTACTATGTCCCGTCATATGGCAGTGTCGAAAAAACGTAAGAATGTAGTGGTAATCGGAGGTGGCACGGGCACGTTCACCGTCCTCACCGGCCTCAAAAAATATCCGCTTGACCTTACCGCGATCGTCGCGATGAGTGATAGCGGCGGCTCTACCGGGATACTCCGAGATGAGCTTGGTGTATTGCCGCCGGGTGATGTGATGCGCTGTCTTATCGCTCTTTCCTCCTCTGACAAATTAATGCGCACGCTCATGGACTACCGTTTCGAGGGCGGCAAACTCAAGGGTCACCGCTTCGGCAATCTGCTTATTTCGGCTCTTGAGAAAACCAGTGGGAGCTTCGACGAGGCCGTCGAAAAGGCGAGTGACGTGCTCCGTATACGCGGAAGGGTCGTGCCAGCAACACTCGACAAAGTGCATCTTATGGCGCAGGTCGGGACACGCATTATTCGCGGCGAAGAACGTATCCAAACGGCACACTTGAATGGATCGCTGAAGCACCTCTGGCTCGAACCGGTCGCTCGGGCGAATCCCAAAGCGCTCGCCGCGATCCGAAAAGCCGATGTCATCATCATCGGACCGGGGAATTTCTACGCGAGTGTCTTACCAAACCTCCTTGTGCGTAGGATCCCGGAAACGATACGCAAAAGTCGCGCGAAAAAGATCTATATCTGCAATCTCATGACAAAAAAGGAACATACGCGCGGCTGGAGCGTGGCTGATCACGCGTACGCCCTCGAGAAACATCTCGGCGGACCCGTCGACATCGTGATCTACAACAACAAAAAGCCGGCCGAGAACATTCTTAAGACGTATGCTCGCGAAGGCGACACGCTTACTTCCTGGGACAATCTCCCTCGTAAACGTACGCTCATAGGGTCCAACTTGATGTCGCGCCATAGAGTGTTGGATAAAATAGGTGCCGCCGCAAAAGAAAGCTCTCTCGTGCGCCACGATGCGGGAAAACTTGCCTCCATGATCGCGAAGATCGTAGGTGTTGAGAAAAAGACGTCGTGACATTGCGCACTTTCTCGCGCTTTGCTACCATGTGCGCACACTCCCCATACGTATCAAGAGTGCGGCGAAGGAACTGACCTTACGACCCGCCGGCAACCTGCTCAAAAGAGTAAGGTGCCCTCAGACCCGAAAGGGACGATACTCTCACGAATATCTCCCCTACAGGGGAGATTAATCGTTTAGAGATACCATAATCATGTTCCATTTATTGAATAGGTATACGGTAGAAAGCGTTACGTGCGGGCACCCCGATAAGACATGCGACCAAATATCCGATGCGATCCTTGATGAGATGTTGAAGCAAGACCCCATGAGCCGCGCGGGTGTTGAGGTGTTCGGAAGCCATGGAACCTTGATGATCGGAGGAGAGGTGAAAACGAAAGCAAAGGTGAATTTCAAAAAGATAGCCGCCCGTGTGTATCGGGAGATCGGGTACACCAACAAGCTTAAGATCATAGAGACGGTCGCCGTACAGTCACCCGATATCGCGATGGGCGTTGATACCGGCGGTGCGGGAGATCAAGGCATTATGTATGGGTATGCGACGGACGAAACGAAGGAGTATCTCCCAAAAGGCGTCGTGCTCGCGCACGCTTTGGCTCGTCGCTTGGAGAAGCTCCGCCGAGACAAGACCCTGAAGTGGCTACGGCCGGATGGAAAGACGCAGGTAACGATAGCGAATGGAAAAGTCATCACTGCACTTTGTTCGACGCAACACGATAAAAAAGTGTCGCAGGAAGAGATACGCGAAAAACTCATCAAACACCTCTTCACGCCCGTGCTCGGCTCGGTGAAGAACATCGAGATACTCGTCAACCCCACGGGTCGTTTCGTGCAGGGCGGCTTCGAAGCAGACGCGGGACTAACGGGCAGGAAGATACAGGTGGACACCTATGGTGGCCTCATGCCACATGGAGGCGGGTGCTTCTCCGGCAAGGAGCCGATGAAAGTAGACCGCTCTGCCGCCTACATGTGCCGCTTCGTCGCAAAGAACCTCGTCGCGAACGGCTACGGCAAGAGGGTGCTCGTAACAGTAGCCTACGCCATCGGCCGCGCGGAGCCGGTGATGGTGGAAGCATTCAATGAAAAGGGGCGCAACCTGACCTCGATAGTCAACAAACACTTCGACTTCCGCCCCCAGGCTATCATCGAGCGACTTGATCTCCGCCGACCCATCTACCGTGAGACCGCCACCTACGGCCACTTCGGCGTTCCCGGCCGTCCATGGGAAAAGATCGTCAAGATCTAGGTTCTATTCGACCGTGACCGACTTCGCAAGATTTCTGGGACGGTCGACGTTGAGACCTTTTTGGCGCGCGAAGTAGTACGCAAAAAGCTGAAGCGGCACAACGGCAAGGACAGGCGTTAACATCTCGATTGTCTTTGGTATATACACGACATCATCTGCGATCTTCTCGATCTCCTTATCCCCTTCCGTGGCAAGTGCCACGACTGGCCCCTTGCGCGCCTTTATCTGCTGTATCGCGGAAAAGACTTTCTCGTATACCGAATCATGTGGTGCGAGCGCGAAGGTGGGAAAATGTTCGTCTATCATCGCCAAAGGCCCGTGCTTCATCTCGCCGGCGCCGCACCCTTCGGCATGGATGTAGGAGATCTCCTTGAGCTTCAATGCACCCTCAAGAGCGACCGGATAATTGTACTTGCGACCCAAAAAAAGAAAATCGCGGCTTCTGGAATACTTCTTTGCCAATTTTTCAATATCGTCTTTTTTGTCCAAAATGCTCTGGAGTTTCGCGGGAAGCTTTTTCAATTCTCGCGCTATCTCCTTTCCCACTGCCGCGGGCATTTTCCTCTGCCTTCCCAAGAAGACGGTGAGAAGCGCGAGTGCGATAAGTTGCGAGATGAATGCTTTCGTGGAAGCAACCCCTATTTCAGGGCCGGCGTGGTTGTAGACTCCCGCATCTGTTTCTCGCGCAATAGTGGAACCGACGGTATTAACGATGCCGAGCGTAAGAGCACCTTTGCGCTTCCCCTCTCGCACCGCCTCGAGTGTATCCAGTGTTTCTCCCGATTGCGATATCGCTAAAACGGCGGTGCGGGAGTTGATGACGGGCTTCCGGTAGCGGAACTCACTCCCGAGCTCGACTTCGACAGGAATACCAGCGTGTTCCTCGAGCATGTATTCGCCCACCAGTCCTGCGTAGTATGCAGTGCCGCACGCGACAATGATGATGCGGTCAATCCTTTTCAACTTTTTTGTCACCGCCTCCAGTCCTCCGAGTTTTGCCGAGCCCATATCCGTAAGCAGGCGTCCGCGCAACGTATCCTCGATGACCTTCGGACCCTCCATTATTTCCTTAAGCATGAAGTGCTCGTAACCGCCTTTTTGCGCTTCTTCCGCACTCCACTCTATCTCCTCGGGCTTCCGATGGACGCGACTCCCTTCAAGCTTATAGACCGTGTGTTTCTCTGGCGTCAGGACCGCTACTTCTCCATCTTCGAGAAAAACCACTTTCTTCGTATGCGGGAGGATGGGGGACGCATCCGAGGCGATGAAGCGTTCCCCCTTCCCAATGCCGATGACGATAGGACTTCCCATACGCGCGGCAATGAGCTTGTCGGGTTCACCCTTATATTGGAGCGCGATCCCATACGTGCCACGAATGTCGTTGAGAGCAGCGAGTGCGGCCTTCTCAAAATTCTTGTGTTTTTTCAAATATTCTTCCACAAGATGTGGAATAACCTCTGTGTCAGAATCGGAAACAAATGTATGTCCCTTCGCAATGAGATTCTGTCGGAGTTCTTGCCAATTCTCAATGATGCCGTTGTGTACCACCCATATCTCCTTATCGCCACTCCAATGTGGATGCGCATTTTTTGCCGTAGGTTCGCCGTGTGTCGCCCAGCGTAGGTGGGCGATACCACTTTTGCCCCCGAATTTTTTCGGGACTTTTTTCTTGAGTTCGGCGACCGCGCCCGAGGTTTTCACCACCCCGCTTTCCGGCGTGAAGATGCCGGCGGAATCATAGCCGCGATACTCCAAGCTTAGTAATCCATCGAGAAGCACCTTCCCCGCATCCTTCTTTCCTCCCGTATAGGCGAATATGCCGCACATAGAGCGATAGACGGACAATGTAGCATATTTGTTTCAAAACGATGAACGAGCCTCACGAAGCGCATGATTGATCCGGTACGGAAGCAAAGGACCTTCAAACACAAGCCCTGTATAGAGTTGGATAAGAGAGGCACCTGCATCGAGCATACGAAGCGCGTCATCAGGCGTAAAGATACCACCAACCCCGATGATGGGCATGTTCGGAAGCGCGCGGTGAACATACTTCACCAATCCAAGTGCCTGTTGTCGCAAGGGCCTCCCGCTCAAGCCGCCTGCTTCCGCAGCGTAAGAGGAGCGAAGATAGTCGGGACGCGCGATTGTCGTGTTGCAAATAACCAGGCCTTGCACACGAGGTTCGGAAACAGTGAGAATGTCGTCCAACTCGTGCACCGTGAGATCGGGGGATATCTTGAGAAGGATCGGCTTCGGGTTTGCGCTTGAGGCGCACCGCCTCGACGTTTTCCGGACCCCGTCGAGTAAGGTCTCAAGCCGCTCCCTCTCGTGAAGCTGTCGCAGGCCTTCGGTGTTGGGAGAACTGATGTTGAGTGTGAAGTAATCCGCATAAGGATAGAGCGCTTCGATGCATTTCTCGTAATCGTCCGCGGCTCGCTCGAGTGGCGTATCTTTGTTTTTGCCAATATTTATGCCAACAGGTATGTGGAGGTGGCGATACGCGGACAGGCGTTTGGCCATCCTCTCCATGCCGTAATTATTGAAGCCCATACGATTGATGATGGCGTCATCCTCGTCCAAGCGAAATAGGCGAGGACGTGGGTTGCCCGGCTGCGGAAGCGGGGTTACCGTACCGACTTCCGCAAAACCGAAACCGAACGCCTCGATGCCATGAAGTGCGATGGCGTGTTTATCGAAACCGGCCGCAGCTCCCACGGGATTCGGGAAAGAGATGCCGAACACCGTTCGCTCGTTTTGAACGAATGTGAAGTGCGAGAGTATTTGGCGGATCGGCGAGGCGCCGCATACCCGGAGTGCAAAGAGTGCATGGTGATGCGCGCGCTCTCTATCAAAGAGGGCGAGCACATCCTGCGCGGGACGAACGAGCGTAGGGTACAACTTCATCAGAAAACTATACCATCGCTACTCCCCTGCCTGCTCGGAAACGAGTTCGGTATACACGACGAGGCGCTCATCATACATTTTCATATGTGATAGCCATGTCCCTCCGCATGTGATGAGGTTGAGGCGGGACATATCGCTCCTCGAGAAAAGGGTCTTGAGCGGCACGTTCGCATAAGGATACGTTAGCGTTTCCGCGACCCTGAAGTGGAGCTCGGAGCCGTCCTGTTTTTCTATATACACGTCATCGCCGGGCTTGAGCGCGTTGAGATGCTTGAAGATGCCGGGGAGAGAGAGTGCGTTGTCGACGTGCCCGGTCACAACGGCGCTCCCGATAAAGCCGGGTACGGTGCCATGCTTGTACCAGCCGACATCGGTGAAATTGCTCGGTGCCGCCATGTTACCTGCACCGTTCACTCCCACTTCCTGGATGTACGTGTCTATCTGCAGCGCGGGTATCTTGAGCCGAGAGGGACGGTCACCCGGCGACACTTCGCGCACGATGATATCCCCGAAAGGTACGGGCACCTCTGTATCGCGTGAATACCAAAAAGACTCTTGTAGGGTCGACACGAAGATAAAAGCGCTCAACGCTATCACAATGACCATGCCAATGACGAGTGCGCGGCGTTGCATCCCGCTCTTTCTACGCCAAGAGCGACGCTAAAACAAGCCTTACACACTTCGGACTCTGGACGTGCCCGCCTTCTCAAGATACCTGATTACCTCTTCGTCCTTGAGCTGTGGGAATGACGCATACCACTCACCCACCGCCATAAACTCAGCCGGCGCCTCGAGAAACACGACCTCGTCCGCTTCCCTTCTAAGGAGCGCGACCGCATCGGGAGGACCGACCGGTGCGGCAAAAACGAGTCGCGCTTTTGGGTACGCGGCGCGAGCGTAGCGAAGCGCCGCGACGGCCGTCTTTCCCGTCGCGACGCCATCGTCGACGACGATAGCGACATCNGGTTTTGTCGAGCGTGCGTATGAACCACTTTTGTACTTCTCCATGCGACGCTTCATTTCCTCCGTTTCGTCCGCGATGATACTTTCAATTCCCCTGACCGACTCATCAACAAAACGGACCCCTGGTGCGATCGCTCCCACCGCATATTCAGGATTTCCCGGAGCACCGACCTTGCGCGCGACGATGGTGTCGAGTGCGCATCCAAGCGCTCGTGCTATTTCGTATCCCACGGGGACGCCTCCGCGCGGCAGTGCCAACACAATGACCTTTTTATCTTTGTACTCTAAAAGAGCTTCTGCGAGTTTCTTCCCAGCCTCCTCTCTATTTGCGAACATCTCACTTCATCCGCACGCCCTTGAACGCCTTCCCTTTGCGCGCCATCTGATCCATGAATTTACCCGTCTTCGCGTCCACCTTGGTCCAGCGTTTATTGCGCGAGCTAAGCACTTGAGAACGCCGGCTTACTTCGCCTTTGCGACCGTGTCCTTTTTTTACATTTTTGGCCATACTGGAAGTATATCATCCACCCCGTTGCCACACGCCGATAATTTCGAACTGGTGGAAAAAGCCGAGCACATTTAAGGTTAGATTGTCCCGTATGGAGAGCCCGACAAAGAGCTCCATGGCAAAACCGACGAGCACTATTGCGATTACCGGCAGACGCCACGCCATGAGGAAACCCACGACCATTGCCAAGGTATCCATAAGAGAGTTGATGATGCTGTCGCCCACATACCCTTGCGCGAGCGCCTGCTGACGGTAGTGCTCGATGAGCCATGGCGTGTTCTCGACGACCTCCCAACCCACCTCGACGCCAAGGGCGATGAGAAAACGCATCGCAACCGGCAGGCGCGGGAAAAAGTACCAAAGCGCGAGATAGAAAAGGAACCCATGGATGACGTGTGAGAAAGTGTACCAATCGGTGAGATGCTGCGAATTGCCGCTCGAGAGTACGATACCTTCCCACACCTTGACGTATCCGCACTCGCAGATAGCCGGCTGCCCGAGAAGGTAGAGAACGAGTGCCTGCGCTCCAAAAAGAAATGCGGAGGTGAGGAGTACAGGACGAAGCGGCATACGCCTAGCCCAAGAATGAGCCCACCACAACACCGATCCCGATCGCCACGCCGCCGACGATCGCCATGCGAAGCGCGCCCCTCAAGAGACTTGTTCTCGAAAGAATGCCGCTCGCGAGGCCAAGGACAAAAAGCGTGAGGACGGAAGCCGAGATGGAAAACGCGAGCGCCGCCCCACCCTCGGTGATTATGTATGGGAAAAGCGGGATGAAACCGGCAAGAAAATAAGACGCGAACATGATCGAGCCGGCAAATATCGAATGATTGTGTATCATACTTTTTTGCGTCGAGTATTCTTCTGCCGATGCTTCCGAAAGAAAGCTCCCCGCGCCCATGGAGAATGCCTCGACAAAAATGAGGACAATGCCGGTCAAGAGTATCGTTTCCCGCTCGACGCCCGCGATCGCGACCCCGGAGAGAAGCCCGACGGTCGAAACCAAGCTATCTTCAACACCGAAGATGAAGTTTCGGAAATACGTAGCACCGACACGCATAGTTTTACCCGGAGGCCGACTATTGCGCGAGGATCAGAGAGTTGCGGATCTCGTCGAACGAACGCACAAGCGCTGCGCGATCGAACTCACGCACGCTACCTTCGCCTTCCTGCGGATAATTCCCGATGTTCGTCGAATGAATGAAGTAGCGTACGGCCGTGCAGGGCTTTGAGTCCTTCACGGCATACACCTGTTCCTCGTACCTATTTCCCGCCGCCGCTCCGGTCGTGGTAGCAACAGAGTACGTGGTACTTCCCACGGTGAGCTCGAAGGCTTTTACGTTAGGGACGATGTAGATACCACCCGTGCAATGTATCGCTCGCGGGAGCCACTCCACCGAAACGCCCGTATCGAATGAAGAAAGATTGGTCCCGCTCGCGAGCACCTCGGGGATCATGAACTTCACCCCGGCAATAGGCTTCCCCTCGAACTGATCGTATGTATACGAGTCGTTGACCGCGTAGGTAGAAGGATAGGTGATAGAAAACGTGGAGGTCGCGTACGTGTTCGTGGTCGGGATTTCCGAGGTAGGAATCTGTGGGGGTGTCGCGGCACCGTAGAATTGCCAGACGTAGTATCCGGCCGTCGCAACGATCGCGACGACAACTACGCCGATGAGGTATTTCAGCATACCGCCATCATCTCACACTTAAGCTTTCTTGAAAATTCAATCGGGCATCCCCTAACATGGAGACGCGACGGCCTATTCAACCGCCGCATCACTTCTCATTGTACTGATCGCCCGTATTGGTCAAATCACGGTGTGAATAAGAACAGGAGAAATCGCGTGGAAAAAAGGGGGATAAGTTACTTTTCCTCCAAATCGAGACATACACTGTTGATACAGTAGCGCTTGCCGGTCTTCGTTGGTCCATCATCAAAAACGTGCCCCAAGTGAGAGCCGCAACGAGCACAAGTGATCTCGGTACGCTCCCCTCCTTCGCCAAGGCTACGGAGGGCAGGCATTCCGTGTGACGATTCCCTGTGATATTCAACTGCGCCGGGAAGGGCCTGATCGAAGCTCGGCCATCCTGTGCCGGAATCGAATTTCGCAGTTGAGTCAAACAACGGATTGCCACACGCCTTGCACTCATACGTACCGTCGGCTTTCTCATGCACGTACTCTCCCGTAAAGGCCGCCTCAGTCCCCCTTTCGCGCAAGATGCGATACTCTTCAGGCGTGAGCGTCTTTTTCCACTCCTCCTCGCTCTGCGGCATCGAGCGTTTCATCGCTTTAAATTGTATCAAATCAACCCCGCCTCGCACGCGTTCGGTCATTCTCGGTCAGCTGCTGCTTGCGCAGTCGCACGCTCGTAGGCGTTATTTCCAAATATTCATCTTCGGCTATCGCTTCAAGTCCACGCTCAATCGTTAGTTGGTAAGGGGGAATAAGCTGTATCGCGTCATCTGAAGCGGAGGCGCGGACATTGGTGAGATTTTTTCCCTTGGTTGGATTGACCACCATTTCCTCACCTTTTGAAGTGTTCCCAATGACGAGACCCTCATACACTTCGGTCGCGGGAGTGATGTAGAGCACTCCACGATCCTGTAAATTCCAGAGAGAGTAGCCAAGTGCTTTCCCGGAGGCCATCGAGATCATCGAACCCACCGCGCGTTTCTTGATCTCCCCGACATGCGGACGAAAACCGACAACGCGGGAGGAAAGTATCCCCTCTCCCTTTGTGTCGAGCACGAACTGGTTGCGATAGCCTAAGATTCCGCGTGTCGGTCCCTCGAATAAAAGTCTGACCTGATTCTCATGTACCTTCAGATCTTTCATCACGAACTTGCGGACGCCCAGGCGCTCGATGATCGCTCCTTGATACTCTTGCGGCGTATCTACCACGACCTCCTCGAACGGCTCGAGTTTTTGACCATGTTCCTCACGCAAAATGACTTGGGGCTGCGATACTTGCACCTCATACCCTTCGCGACGCATGTTCTCGAGGAGGATCGCGATATGGAGCTCACCGCGACCGGAAACATGGAACACCTCCGACTCGAAATCAACCTTGAGCCCAACGTTTATCTCAAGCTCGCGCTCGAGGCGCTCGCGGATTTGTCTTGAAGTAACGAACTTTCCCTCCCGCCCCGCGAAGGGAGAATTGTTGACAAGGAAATTCAAGGTGATCGTCGGATCATCGATCGCGATCGCAGGCAGTGGCTCCGCATTCTCGTCGGTCGTTATCGTCTCACCGATGTAGATGTCGGGAAGGCCCGCGACGAGCGCGATATCGCCCGCCGACACCTCCGACTCTTCCACCTTTTGCAAGCCCCTGAAGGTGAACATCTTCGTAATCTTTCCAACGCGCTTCTCGCCGGAAGGTTTTTTCACGAAAACCGTATCTCCCGTTTTAAGCACTCCTTCATAGACGCGCACGATAGCGAGCCGACCCATGAAATTGTCGTATCCCAGATTAAAAGGTTGGGCGCGTACAACCGTGGCTGCAGCCAACTCCGGCGAGGCGGATGGAACATGCTGGAGAATGACATCTAAAAGAGGTTTGAGATCCGCCGATTCATCGGCGAGTTTGAGCTTTGCTATGCCGAGCTTCCCTACGGTGTACACAACGGGAAAATCAGCTTGCTCGTTCGAGGCACCGAGTTCCAAGAAAAGCTCGAGCACCTGTTCTTCGGTGCGTTCTGGGTCTGCGGCTGGTTTGTCTATTTTGTTGATGACGACGATCGGCTTCAGACCAAGCTCGAGGGATTTCTTGAGTACGAAACGCGTTTGCGGCATCGGCCCTTCTTGTGCGTCAACGACAAGAAGCACGGAATCGATAGAGCGTAAAACGCGCTCTACCTCGCTTCCGAAATCCGCGTGCCCGGGTGTGTCGACGAGATTTATCTTCGTACCTTTGTACGGAATCGATGCATTTTTCGAATAGATCGTGATACCGCGCTCGCGTTCGAGCACATTCGAGTCCATTGATACCCCCTCTTCCGCAACACCCGTCTGCCGCAAGAGGGCGTCGGTAATAGTCGTCTTCCCGTGATCGACGTGCGCGATAATTGCGATGTTTCGGATCTCCATAGAATTATCGCGCACGGTGTGCGAAAGGGGTCGGGAAAACTGTAGTTTTCCCGTGGAGGAAGGAATGGGAAAACCGTGGGTTTCCCAGGCCGACTCGTGCAATTATGGCTATATTTCTAATTTCCATATGAAAAGAAAAACCTGCCTGCCGGCAGGGCCCGAGCGGCAACGAGGTGACTATAGCGTTATTTCAAGCCAAAAGCCAGCTTTCAGAGGGATGAGAGAAGCTGGTTGAGTTTTGCTCGAGTGGCGGGACCGACGAAACCAAATGCGGGATGGCCTTTGTTTGCAATGCCGTACTTCGCTTGGAACTTTTGAACAGCGACTTTTGTAAGAGCTCCGAACCGAGTTGTTTCGCTCCCGGGCGAACCCGCGCCGGATGATGCGATCTGCGTTGCCGCGTCTGCGTTGAGGATCATTTGGAGCGTTCGAACATCTTCTCCCGTCGCACCAATTCCCATGCTCCGCGCAAGCGCCGCGCGGCCGGATACTACACTCGCGTTTGCACTTGTGGCGAGAACACTCCATATGTTCGCATCTTGCCCACCGTCGAGCTTGAAGATGGAAATGCCGCGAACACCGAGCCTTCTTGCGAGGTCTACCTTTTGCCGCACGGATTCGGCATCCGGCCAAACCACGTAGCGGAACAGAAGGTTAGCGTTGTACGCCTGCGCATAGGTAGATGCAGCTGCAGCTGCGAGAAGAGCGGAATTTGCGCCAAGTGCCAGCGGGTTTGTGGATGTGGCGGTGTTCGCGACGTAGGTGAAATGCAGCTCTCCCCACGGCGCACGCGTCGGGGTAACGCCGTACTCGGCCGCAGTTGTCGTCGCATATCCGGGATTAAAGGTCCAGAGAATGTCGTACACATACTGCGGCCCAGCGTATGCGCGCACGTCGTATTCATAGCCGTAGGTGGGAACGCCGATCATCATCTTGTTTTTGGCGATATCCTTCGACATCAGTGCCACGATTTTCTCTATCCACACAGGATCGCCGACGGGCGCATAGAGCTGCGAGCTTGATGCGTAATCGGTGGCAATTTTCTGGTCAATGCCTTGCTGGTCGTATGCCATGATGCGGACTCGATCGCAGTACGTGTTGATAGCCTTGAGGTCGTTGGCATACGTCGTTGCGTCGGGCGGTACGGTCGTACCAAAGTAGCGATCCTCAAGCGGCGTGCGCGACTCGATGGTGCACATGAGCCACTTTTGCCCGAGTCGCATTTTGAGGCCTTTGAGAAAAGTGGAGAAGTATTCCTTCGTTTCAGCACGCTTCCCTTCAAAGTCGATATCGATCCCATCCCATCCTTCCTCCTTCACGAGGTTTGCTATCGTATCCTCGAGTGCGATGCGCGAGCGGGTATCAGAAAGAAGTTGATGCAACAGTTCGCTGTTGCTGGTCATTACGGTCGGGATGAAGCGCACTTTTTTATTCTTCGCCTCTGCTCGCAAGGTGAGCCATGGTTCCTTATCAAGTTCGCCGTTATCAATAAAGGCTCCGTCCGGTGCTAACGTAAAAACGAATGGGTTGACCTCCGTGAGCGTGTCGAGGTGAGGCAATATGTCCGTTGTCCCCGTCGCTGCACGCCAGTACGGTATCCAGCCAGAAACCTCGAACGGCTTCTGCATCGCCGCATCGGCGGACACGGGCAATAAGAAGAGCAACGCAACAAGAAAAAAGCGCCGAAGCATCATGCTCATAAGACGCCTTAGTATACCAATTCTTTCCTACTCACGTGAAGCGTTCGACTTGCTGACGGAGTTTTCTTGTATTTCCGTGCGATAAAAGTCCGAGATACGATTGTACAGTCTCGATTTTACCTTTCTTATGCTTAATCTCACGGAACATTTTGCGCTTCGCCGCTGTTCGCAAAACCCGATGGTCGGGAAAGTGTACCCAGCCCAAGAAATCGACGCCCGAGGCAAGCGGCTTGATGAATACTTTGTCGGGATGCAAGCACAGTCCGAGTTCTCTCAATAAAAATAGTTCCATATATGGAACTATAGATTCGAGCCATACTTTGTTTTCAGAGAGAACAACAAAATCATCCGCATACCGCACATAGTATTTTACTTTAAGTTTATGCTTTGCATATTGGTCGAATTCATTCATGTATACATTCACGAGAAGCTGTGAAGTGAGATTACCGAGAGGTAATCCTTTTCCACCTACGCCAGAATTGAAACTTTTTACGACTTGTCTGATGAGCCAGATGATATCGGCATCGGAAATGTACTGTTCAACAATATTCATTAGAATTTTCTGATCGACCGACGCGAAGAATTTCCGGATGTCGCATTTCAAAACCCAGGCCGTTCGGGTGTGATTTCTGCTCGCCTGATATGCAAATGACCGGAAACGATTAATCGCTCTATGCGTTCCCTTCCCAATGCGGCATGAGTACGAGTCGGCGATAAAGGTGCGGTCGAAGAATGGATACAGTTTTCGGTATATCGCGTGATGCAAAAGGCGATCTCGAACGGTCGCCTTGTGGATGTCGCGCGGCTTGGGGTCAGATATCTTGAACGCCTTGTAACCGCCGTGACGGTATGTTCCGCCGCGCAGATCACGGTGCAGCGCGAAGATGTTGTCCATCAATCGGTATTGGAACTCCTGCACATCTCGCTTGTGCCTCTTGCCGCGCAGAAACTCCCGCCACGCGGAAAGCAAGTTTTCCATAGAAATGATATCTTCATAGGTATGAGCGAATCGCAATCTTCGAACCCCCCCCCCNGCC
>C687J35174_10003667_pt1 | contig 20976 bp, 20 predicted proteins | sample RifCSPhighO2_01_FD_35174 | JGI IMG/M metagenome (IMG submission 35174) | reverse complement strand
AATATGGCNCCCGCCACGTCACCAGCATTTGCTTCCCGTATCACAATCCACCGCGGCTCGGAAAATTCAGCTTTCTTCACAAAAACAGAAACACCCGCGCGTTGATTCTCTATTACAAACGTATTTGCGTCCACAGGGACCATTTGATTTCCCTTACCCGCGGTTTCTGTATTAAAAGGAAGTGGTGGAAGCGTGGTATCTTTTGTTTCCATTTTCTGCGAATTCAGCGTTGCGTCCTTATCCACATCTCCCGTAAAAAGAGACGCCGCGCCAAATCCGATAAAAAATGAAGCAATGGCAACAATAAGCACATCTTGGTTTTCCTTAAGTCGTTCTATCATAATGTTATAATGATCTGATAATCTATCCCCCTTTACGCCCTGTTATAATCTAACTAGCACCATACTACCAATGAAACAGAAGCAAAGTCAAAAGGTGACACATATCTCAAATACATTCCCAAAAACCATACGGCAATGGTACCGTCGAAACGCCCCTGCTTTGCCTTGGCGAAACACAAAAAACCCTTATCATATATTCGTATCTGAAGTCATGCTTCAGCAAACGCAAATACCGCGCGTGCTTATAACATATCCGAAATTTCTCAAAATCTTTCCAACCATTAAAATACTTGCGAAAGCTCCTCTGCGGCGCGTTCTTTCTGTGTGGCATGGTATGGGTTACAACAGGCGTGCTCTCTACCTCCAGCAATCGGCTCAACATATTATAAAAAAACATGGCGGAATAATTCCGAAAGATAGAGATATGCTTGAGGCACTTCCGGGCATAGGACCGTACTCCGCGCGGGCAATCGCCTGCTTTGCCTATGGTATCTGCGAGCCATTTATTGAAACAAACATTCGCCGCGCAATTATTCACACATTTTTTCCGCGCAAGAACAATGTAACCGACACAGAAATTCTTACTGTCCTGAAACGCATACAACCAACAAAACATCGGCGCGAATGGTATTGGGCACTTATGGACTATGGACGCGATGCTCTGAAAGGTGTACCGAATGCCAACAGAAAAAGCAAACATTATATCAAGCAGTCAAAATTTGAAGAGTCACCGCGCTACATTCGCGCAAAAATAATTTCCCATTTATTAGAAAACAAAAAAGCAACCATGGAAGATCTCTATATCTCACTAAGAAAAAATAAGCATTTAAGACGTCTTTCTAGACAAGCTTTGAAAAAGACGCTTGTGGGATTGGAGAAAGAAAAACTTGTCACAACAACAGACCTATTGTTTGAGATCGCTTGAAGTAAACAACTTGTGCCAAACACACATAGATAAGTTTGTAATCAATAATAGATTCATTTGGAAGACCATTTTTGCCACGTTACCAACAGTGGGCTTGCGATAAAAATAGAACTATATACTCCGACAACGGTACCCACAATAAGCGCGAGTGAGAAATAACGGGTGGACTCCCCTCCAAAGAAAAAGAGCGTCAGAAGCACGAATAAAAGCGTAAGTGAAGTGTTAATGGATCGCGTGATAGTTTCGCGAATACTTACGTTTACAGTTTCTTTAAAATTTGCGCCATTATGTTTTCGTAAATTTTCACGCACACGATCAAACACCACAATGGTGTCATGCACAGAAAACCCGAGAATAGTAAGAAGCGCGCTGATAAAAAGCGCGTTTATTTCCACCCCATGAAACTGTCCTAAATATACAAACAAACCCGTAGGAATTACCACATCATGAATAAGGGCTATGATCGCGACCACCCCATATTTCCATGATGAAATAGGATGCGACACGTGCCGAAAAGCCACCGCAATATAAGCAATAATCATTACTAACACCAGTACAAGTGCCCAAACGGCTCTCCGTTTAAGCTCGCCGCCAATAACAGGGCCCACAGATACAAATCGTTTCTCCAGTATATTGGAATCCGCAGTTCGCAAAGACCCCAGAACCCGCTGATGCGTTTCTTCATCCAAATCGCGCATGCGAATAATTATACCTCTCTCGCCTGTCTGCTGAATTTGCACCTCTCCCAACGAAAAAGAGGCAAGCTGGTTATGCACCATTTCTTGAGAAGGAATGGAACCAGAAAACTCAAGTTCCATCAATGATCCGCCCGTAAAATCAATACCCAAAGGCAAGCCCCACACAACCAACGCAACGCCACTCACAAGCACAAACGCGCCCGATATCGTATAAAAAATCTTTCGTAATGCAATAAAATCCATACTATTAGATGCCAAAAAGAAAGCGAGTCATTTTACTATCTGGTAATTTCAACGCGCGAAAAAATGTTCGGGTAATGGTGATGGCAGAAAACATGCTCACCACTACACCCAACCCCAACGTTAACGCGAAACCTTTGATTAAGCTTGTACCAAACCAGTACAAAATAAACGCGGTAATAATACTCGACATATTGGAATCCCGAATGGATGCCCACGCGCGCCCAAAACCCTCTTCAATAGAACCCGCCAACGTGCGGCCTGCTTTCATCTCCTCCCGAAAACGCTCAAAAATAAGAATGTTCGCGTCAACCGCCATGCCGATGGAAAGAATAAACCCCGCGACACCCGCCGCGGTAAGTGTTACCGGAACCAGTTTAAAGATGACAAGAAGCAAGGCGGTATATATTAAAAGAGCAAACACTGCCATTAAACCGGGCAGACGATACCAAAAAACCATAAACAGGGCGACCGCCAAGAGTCCATACATGCCCGCGTTCAGACTTCGTGCAAGTTCCGCCTGCCCCAAAGACGCCTCCACGCTTTGCTGACTTACTAGCGTTATGGGCACGGGTAACGCGCCGGAATTCAACCGCCGTACTAAATCGCGCGCCTCCTCCAATGTAAAATTGCCGCTAATTTGTGCCTGCCCACCGGTTATTTTTTGTTGAACTACCGGTGCGGAAATTGGGAGCCCGTCCAAATAAATGGCAAGCTGTTTCCCTATATTTTGTTCAGTAAGATTTTCAAATAAAAGAGAGCCTTCTTCATCAAATGATAGTGTTACTAATACCTGGATGCCCGTTTGCCCATATTGAACGTCAGCACGCTTGAGATATTTCCCCGTAAGCTCCGTTGCTATAAAATAGGCATCTTCTCCCAAACGCCCGCCGGTGGCTTGGGCATCTAAAATAGCTTGCCGCTCTTCAGCAGGGCGTTCCGTACGAAATTCCAAAAATGGCGTCTCGCCGATAAGCCGTATCGCTTCACTAATTTCGCGCACACCCGCGAGCTCCACAATAAGTCGCTGTTCTCCGCGGGATTCTTCAATTTGAACAACAGGCTCGGAGACACCAAACGCGTTCACGCGCCGCTCAATCACATCACGCAAGCCTTCCATGGATTCTGCAACATCAACAGACGGTATACCGGAAACATCGGCGCGGTACAATAAATGGGTACCTCCCTGCAGATCAAGCCCTAAGCGATAGGGAATTTCGGGAAGAAATGAAAAACCTGCCTTGGGCAAAGCAAAAGCGCCGGCAAACAGACCAGCGGTCAAAAGAAGTATTGCTATAATTCTTATCTTAACGGATTGCGACATAAAAACCTCATAACTAACCCCCCACTTCGATTCCCATACTGCGCGCGGTTCCTTCAATGACGCGAGATGCCGCATCCACATCATACGCGTTCAAATCTTCCATTTTAATGGTTGCAATCTCACGTACTTTCGCACGAGAAACTTTTCCCACTTTATTGCGAAGTGGACTACCGGAACCTTTTTCCACACCGGCTGCCTTACGAAGTAAATCTGATGCCGGAGGTGTTTTTAACTTAAAATCAAACGTACGATCCTGATAAATAGTGATTTCAGCAGGAATAATAGAGTCTCCCTTATCAGCTGTTGCTTGGTTAAATTTATTCACAAAATCACCAATATTGATGCCATGCGGCCCCAACGCGGTGCCAACGGGAGGGGCGGGCGTTGCCTTCCCCGCGGGTAACTGAAGCTTTAATATTATTTTTATTGGTTTTCCTGGCATATAGTTATATTTTACTTACCTGCAAAAAATCTAACTCCACAGGGGTTTCCCTGCCAAAAATGGATACAAGAACCTTTGCCTTGCCTCGTTCTTCATCCACCTCCGATACCCTGCCCTCATAATCCTTAAAAGGTCCGTCAGTGATTTTTACCGCATCTCCCGCCACCAAGTCAATCTTGTGCCGTGGCTCGTTCTGATCCATGTGCTTTAGCAACACATCCATCTCTTCTTGAGAAAGGGGTGTGGGTGTGGTACCCGACCCCACAAAACCTGTCACACGGGGTGTGTTCCGTATAACATACCATGAGTCGTCGGTCACAACCATTTCCACGAGTACATACCCAGGATAAATTTTTTCTTCCACCACGCGACGTTTCCCGCCTTTGATTTTTATTTTTTTCTCTATAGGCACGAGTACGTTAAATATCTTGTCTTCCATGCCCATAGACTCAATGCGCTGACGCAAATTGCGAGCTACCGCGTCTTCGTAGCCCGAATACGTATGCACCGCATACCAATTTCTTCCAAATTCCGATGTTTGTTTAGACATGATGTAGGCACTAGCTATTAGGCGTTAGGCACTAGGAATATATAAAAAAGTTCTAATCTCTAAAGCCTAACGCCTAGTTGCCTAGAGCCTGTTATTATAATATAAATGTTTCCAATACAAATTGAAACAAAATATCTAAAGTTCCTAAAAATATGGCAACCGCGACTGAAATACCGATGACCGCGAGTGTATGTTTTATGGTGTCCTGGCGTGAAGGCCAAACAACCCGTTTGAGTTCGGTTTTTGTTTCAGAAAAATAATTTGTAAGCTTGGTAAACATATTTTCGAGCTTTTTTAAAAGGCCCGAAGGCCCTTATATCCACATCCTACTCCTCGAGCGCAGAGATGTCAAACCCCCTTGAAAAGTAACAAGCCTCCAAAAAAGAGTTGAAATCTTTCATCTCATCTTGATACTCATGCAAACGAACTCCCAGCGCCTTATAATCTTCGGGGTTATCCGGACGCGCGCTTCCTTCTTCATGAATTTTTGCGTCAAAATGCCGTTGATAGTCAACAGCACCTGGATGGAGCGTGAGTGTATCCCCATCCTCGGTCAGCACAAGTTCTTTGTGTGTCCCCTTTATATTACCGCTTAAATTAAACTCCTTCATGAGATTTTGTAAGCGATTCTTCAATGCTTCATTTTTCTTTTGCCACTCCTGATACTCTGGGGTCATTATTAGACTAACCTCTTCAACCCCATCCTCTTCTGTCTTATGAACTCTCATAAAATCACCCTCTCTTTTCTGCGCTTCATAGTACGCCTTTTCGTTTGCAAAACTTTGTACATCTTCGAGGAGCATACCATACTCACGTGCCACCTCTTCCCAAATTTCTTTCTGGCCTTCGTACCACCATGTTGGCCTTCCTAATGCCTTAAAGCTTACCCACGGAGTCGGAAACCCCTTGTCTTGTTCCAAATGCCCCTCGCATGATTGCTCCGTAGGCAATCCGAGCGCCATACAATGCACGACCGTTTCCTTAATACCATTGTCAAGCAGCTTCCCTTCCCGATCCCGCATAGACTCAACCTCGCTACGAGCTCTCTGCAAACGCTCCTCTTTTGCTTGCCGTTCCGGATCCACAGGTTTTGTTTCAGTTGTCGGTTTTTCGATGGACATAGTGATATTCAATAACCAAACTTCCTTTTCAATTCTTCTGGTGGTATTTCATAAAACTGTAACTCCTTGCTTTCTGAGTCCGTTTCACCAAAAAAAGCAATACGATTTTTTAATTTTAAGATAATTTCTTCCTTGCTCCCCTGGCGAAGTTGAGCCCCGCCTGCATTTTTAGATGCCTTCTCCCGAAGCACCTTCCTTGCCTCCTCTGGTGTCCACATCATCTGTTTTTCTACAGAATTAACTCCCACGCGCAAATGGGACACTTCGGTAGAATTCCATAGATCCAGCCATTCTTGAGCACTAAATTTTCTTGTTTCTCCCTCTGGTTTATTTATAGCATACAACTCAATCTGTCGAATCTTTTTAGTCAATGTTTGCTCTCCCTCTTTCTTTGTAACTAAAGCTTCCCCCGATTTCTCATCAAAACCACTCAAAGTCCAGTCATCCTCCTTATCACCACTACTACGTAATACACCTATCCTATCCCCGACTTTCAACACATCCTCTTTCTTTTCTTGTTCCATGTTAGATGCTAGCGGTTTATTAAATGAACTTTCAATTCCCATATATTTTAGTTAGTTAATAATTTTCGAGTTAAAGAAAGAAAATAGTTGCTAATTTTGCTACAATAGGGCTCTATTAAAAGCTAAATCATTAAAAAGATACAATGAACTTTAAAAAACAGGCGTATCTGTCCACAGTGTCGTTCCCACAGGACAAAAAAGTATGGTCGTCAATCGGGACTCCAGCGATACTGATGCATCGAGGACAATCATGTATGCCGTTTTCCGTCGCGCAACTCACGTATCGCTTTTACCGCATCCCATCCTTTAAGTTTACGGGCGTATTTCTTGCGCCATGCGCCAAGCAACCGATCAGCCTCCAAACGCTGTAAAGATGTAGCACCCTTATTTTTTTTTCTTGTGGTTACTATCGCCATAAAAACATTCTATCATGGAACATGATAATTCTTCAACACACCTCAAATATCCAAATTCTTCACCATTTTGGCGTGTGTTTGGATGAACGACTTACGGGGAGCGACCTCGTCTCCCATCAAAATATCAAAAATATGATCTGCTTCAACCGCGTCCCGAATACTCACGCGCAGTAATAACCTCTGCGCGGGATCCATAGTTGTCTCCCATAACTGATCAGGGTTCATCTCTCCCAAACCTTTGTATCGCTGAATATTAAAACCTTTTCCCTCCTTCGCCAAGACTTCGGAGGACTTGCCCTCCTCTTCCTCGCCCTCCATAGCTTCAGCAATGAAGTGTTCCTCCTCCACCGTTATCTTAACATTTCCTTTTCCAACTTTTTTTGCTTCCCTTTCATCCTGACGCGCGTCACGCTGTGCCTGCATTTCTTTTATGAATACTTCTTTTTGAGCATCCGAATATGCGTAATGAAACTCGCGCCCCCGACTTATTTTATAAAGCGGCGGCTGAGCTATATAGAGATACCCCGCTTCTATCACAGGCCTATAATAGCGGTAAAACAACGTCAAAAGAAGTGTCCGAATATGAGCACCGTCCACATCCGCATCGGTCATAATTACAATTTTGTGATACCGGATTTTTTCCAAACTAAATTCTTCCGCGATGGCGGCGCCCAACGCAATAACAAGTGATTTAATTTCTTTGGAGGCAAGCATTTTATCCAGCCGCGCTCGCTCCACGTTTAGAATTTTTCCCCGCAACGGCAAAATCGCCTGCGTGCGGCGATCGCGCGCACCCTTGGCCGAACCTCCGGCTGAATCTCCCTCCACAATAAATATCTCCGATTCTTCCGCGCTTTTTGACTGACAATCAGCAAGTTTTCCGGGGAGCGTCATTCCCTCTAAAATGCCTTTGCGCAAAATAGTATCTTTGGCGGCTTTGGCGGCTTTGCGCGCTTTTGAGGCAAGAATAACTTTACCCGCAACAGCACGGGCATCCGCGGGGTTTTCTTCCAGATATGAGGAAAATGATTCAGCAAAAAAAGACTCAACCGCAGTGCGTGCCTCAGGATTACCTAATTTTGATTTCGTCTGCCCTTCAAACTGTGTTTCTCTCAATTTTACTGAAACAACAACCGTAAGACCCTCGCGTACGTCTTCCCCGATCAAATTTTCTTCGTCTTGCTTCAAATAGCCATTTTTTCGAGAATAGTCGTTCAATACACGCGTAAGCGCGGTACGAAACCCCGTAATGTGCATACCTCCCTCAGGTGTATGTATGTTGTTAGCAAACCCCATCTCGCGCGCCTGCAAATCATCGGCATATTGCAGAGCGATTTCAATTTGAATGTCATTGACAGTTTTCTCCGCGTAAAAAACAGTGTCATGAATAATAGTAATATCTCGGTTTAAGTGCTTTACAAACGACTTAATGCCGCCTTCAAAATAAAACGCGTATCTATACTCGCTCGTAACATCATTTTTTCGTTGGTCATCAAATGAAATGCGAACACCGCGCGTAAGATATGCCTGCTGGCGAAGTTTATCAAGAACGCGCCTTCCGTTAAATTCAATCTCGCTGAATATCTGCGAATCAGGTTCAAATAGAATAGTTGTTCCATTTGCGCCGCATTTGCCAATTTTTTTTACATCTGCTTTCGGTTTTCCACGCTCATATTCTTGTGCATACAAAATCCCTTCTTTGCATACTTCCGCGCGCATGTACACCGAAAGCGCGTTTACCACCGATGCTCCCACGCCGTGTAAACCGCCCGATACTTTATATGCTTCGCCGCCAAACTTTCCGCCGGCATGAAGTGTGGTCATAATGGTCTCTAGGGCGGATTTTTTTGTTTGTTTATGAATATCCACCGGAATACCGCGGCCATCATCAGACACACGAACCTGGTTTTTAGGAAGAAGAGTAATCTCAATATTCCTCGCGTGTCCCGCCATGGCTTCATCAATGGAGTTGTCCACAATCTCCCAAATCAAATGATGTAAGCCGTCAGGGCCGGTAGACCCAATATACATGCCCGGACGCTTTCGCACCGGATCTAATCCTTCCAAAACAAAAATATCCTTCGCGCCATAGTCGGAAGAGGAACTTGATTCTAATTTTTTCTCTTTTGATTCTTTTTTAGCCATGCTGTGAGTTTATTTTACCACTTATCCGTCATGTCAGCACTATTGACAATATAAAAATACTATATAGTGTGCGTGAGAATATAAAGAGGGAGAAGATAAGGCATTCACCCTAAAGGAGGTTCGTTGTGAGCTATAATGATTATGTTCTTCAGGCAATTCTGGAAATTCCTCTTTCAGAATTTGATGGTGATATGCGTATTCCCACGCGATTGGAAACATCCATGCGGGGGGCGGGCGTGTATACACTGCAAGAAACATTCACCCAATACCCAAATGAAAAAAGCCTCCTGTCGGCAGTACAGGTTGGCAAAAAAACTGTGCGAGATTTTGTGGCCATTTTGGAAGAATTAGAAAAACGTCATGGCGTTCAATTTGAGTGGCTAGAAAATCCAAAGACTTAAAGATTCCTTATGTTCGCACTTCCCACTCGGAGTTTTCCGCTTCGAGTGTTTTTGTTATACGCTCCATTATTGTGTTCACTTCTTCGTCTTTTAGTGTGCGGTCTTTTGCTTGAAACATCAACCGAAACGCAAAATTCTTTTTACCATCTGGAAGTTCCGCGCCTTCATATATATCTATAACATCCATGTCTACTAACAACTCACCTCCTGTATTTTCTATAACGTCTTCCACTTCCACCATCCGCGTATCAAGTGGCACCAAAAGCGCGATATCACGCATCACGGACGGAAAACGGGAAATAGGCCGAAACTCCATTTCTTTCTGGGCAATACGCCCCAGTAAATCCGCATCAAGTTCAAAAAGCACCGCCGTGCCACTCACGCCACATGCCGCAAGAACACGCGGGTGTACTTCTCCCATAACGCCAATTTTTTCATCTCCTATTTTTATAAGAGCCGATCGATGTGGATGAAGCACCATGTCGCCGGGCGGAGGCGTGTCACCCGCCTCGACTTGCTGTCGCTCATCAACGCGAGGCGGATCAAACCAAGCATCTACTCCCAACGCTTCAAAAAACAACGACAACGCGCCTTTCAATTCAAAAAAGAGCGTTTGAGATCTCTGTAGTGAGGTTTCAGCCATAATACCCGCTACATGCACACTCTCTTTGTGCACAAAACCATCACAGCGAAATACATGTCCCATTTCAAAGAAACGGACTCCGTTCTCATGTTTGATATTTTCTGCCGCGTTTTTGAGAAGCCCTGCTCCAAGCGAAGCGCGCATGTACGCAAACTCCGCGCGTGTGGGGTTTTCCAATTGTAAATACGAATCGGCGTTGTCACCGACTGCCATAATATCTTTTTCCCCCACAAAAGAATAATTATATACTTCCTGAAAACCGATTCCTTGAAACATATCCCGCATGCGCTCTTGCATGGCAAGAGACTGGTTTTCGGCAGGCGGTATCAGTTCACCCACAGGATGTCGAGGCTTCATATGTTCCAAGCCATATAAACGCCCAATTTCTTCAATAAGATCCTCTTCCATTGTTATGTCCACTCTTCGGGTGGGCACTGTTACCAAAAGCTCTTGTTTTTTTTGCGAAACGCCAAACTCTAAACGCTTAAGAATAGTAATCATGTCTGTGTCGCGCAGATTGGTTCCCAAAAGCGAGTTTACATACACGGGGCGCAAAAGAATTTTAAGTTCTGTAATGCGTTTTGGATATATATCAACACAACCATTCAACACCTCACCACCCGCAACTTCCTGTATAAGAAGTACGGCACGTTCCAATGCTTCACCGGCAAGATTTGGATCCATCCCCACAGAAAAACGTACGGAAGCATCAGTTCGAAGCATCAAACGCTGTGAAGCCATGCGAATAGTAGGACCATCAAACGTCGCCGCTTCAATAACAATATCTTTGGTATCCGCGCTGATCCCCGCATCCTCCCCTCCTTTTATTCCCGCAATTACCATGGCACGATTCGTATCAGCAATTACCACTATAGACTCATCAAGGTTATATGTATTATCATCAAGCGCGTCAATAGTCTCGCCTTTCCGAGCCATGCGCACGATAATTTTTTTGCCTCCTATGGTATCGGCATCAAACGCGTGTAAAGGCTGACCGGTTTCAAGCATCACATAATTGGTCGCGTCCACAATGTTGTTGATGGGGCGCAACCCGCAAGCCAAGAGACGCTCCTGTATCCAACCAGGCGATTTTTTCACCCGCACCCCCATCATGCCGCGAAGCGTGTATCGGCGGCAAAGTGGAGTTTTTACTTCTGCTACAACAACATCTTTGAGTTGCCGCCTTCCTTCTTTTAGTTTCTTTGTTTTGATAACCACGCGCGCGCCGAGAATAGCAGCAATTTCTCGCGCAAGACCCATATGTCCCGAGGCATCTGCGATACGGTTTGGAAGAATTTTTACATCCAGAACATGATCCTTCCCCAAACGTGTAATACTCTCAACTTCAAAAGCATGCATAGTTAAAACCTCCCCGAGTTTGTTAGGTTTTGGTAATGCGGGAACAAGTTCTTTAAGCCAGTTATAAGAAAATTTCATATCGTCAAAACTGATTTAAAAACCGAGTATCATTCTGATAGAACATACGGATATCCGGAATTTTATATTTCATAAGCGCCAGACGATCTATTCCTACCCCGAACGCAAAACCTTGAAGCCCATTTGAATTGAGTCCTGCCGCCTTATACACATTTGGATGTACCATGCCCGCCCCCAACATCTCGAGCCACCCCGTATGCTTGCAAACCGAGCATCCTTTACTTTTACAAATAATGCATTTCATATCCACTTCAACACCTGGTTCCACAAATGGAAAATAACTCGGACGCAGACGAATATCGACGTGCCGGGAAAAAAACGCAGAGAGGAATGAAGTTATAATCTGGGAAAAATTAGCAAGCGAAACATCGCTTCCCACCATCATTCCTTCTAACTGATAAAATTGAATGTCATGAGACGCGTCCGTTGCTTCATAGCGAAATGTTCTGCCCGGCACAATGATACGAAAAGGTGGCTGGTGTGTTTCCATATAACGCACCTGCACGGGTGATGTGTGTGTGCGCAATAATAATTTTTCTTTTTGATTTTTAATCCAAAACGTATCCCACATATCCCGCGCCGGGTGATTCGCCGGTATATTCAAGGCATCAAAATTATAAAACTCGGTCTCCACTTCCGGTCCCTCTACTATTTCAAATCCAAGCGAAGAAAAAATACGAGCAATATCCCGCTGTACCAACGTAAGGGGGTGTAATCTGCCTCTTTGATGCTTTATCCCTGGTTGGGTAATATCAATTTTTTCGGCGGCAAGCTTGCTTTCATGTTCCATGCTTTGCAACCGCGCGCGGCGTGTTGTAATTTCAAGCTCCAGCACCTGCCGAAGCGCGTTTGCCTCTTTCCCCTTTTCTTTCCGCTCCGTCTCAGGCACATCTTTTAATCCGCGCAAAACTTCCGTAAGTTTCCCCGACCGCCCCAAATACTTCACTTCAGCATCCCGCAAATGAGCAACACTTTCCGCACCCTGTATGACAGCAAGAGCCTCTTGTTTTAATTCATCCAAATTTCGCATACATCCATAGTAACGGAATTGAGGGTACATTTACAACTATCACTCAAACTCTAGTTACGAATGTAACAAATATGTCTCCGTAAAAGTTACGAATTTAGGAATAATAGATACGTCTATCTAGGTTCAGATAGATAGTGACCAATCATTAAGTTGTAAGAAGAAATAGAATAAGTCCCTATTTACAAACGCTTCGCGCCGACCATATTTTTGGTTCTGAAACCCTTTTCGAAAAATTGCGGAAGGGGCGAGATTCGAACTCGCGGTGCCGATTAAGGCACACTCGCTTTCCAAGCGAGCGCACTAGGCCACTATGCGACCCTTCCAATATTTTTTTCTTACCTACGTTATGTATCACATGTTATATCCGTAAATCAAACTCCACCTGTGTTCTATGGCAACAGAATACATATATATAATTTGTTATACATAAATGAACATAGAGAACGGAAACTCTTATAAAACTGAAATAACCGTCAAGTTATTTGCTTTGCCTGCCTCACCAACTTTCGCGCCCGACACAAAAACCACACGGTCACCTTTTTTAATTTTTTTGAGTTTCTTGAGTACTGTTATACCTTGAGTAGAAATTTCTTCCACGGAACGCATTCCTTCTAATGGAAAAGCGTTCACTCCCCATGTTAGACCCAATAATCTTGCGACCTCTGTATTTACAGTAAGCGCAAACACCGGTGTTTCCGGACGAAAATGCGACACCGCCGAAGCAGAAAAACCTGTTACGGTGCCGACTAAAATTGCTTTTGCGCCTATATTTTGCGAAATAAATTTTGCTGACTTTGCCACGGCAATGTTAGATAACGACATGTCCGGTTCCATCTCTTTTCGAGGTTCTTTTATATATGCTTCAGCATTCTCAATTACTTTACGCATAGTGCGAACCGATTCCGCAGGGAAACGTCCTGACGCGCTTTCAGCGGAAAGCATAACCGCGTCAGCAGAATCAAACACAGCGTTTGCCACATCAGATACCTCCGCGCGCGTGGGAATGAGATTTTTTGTCATGGATCCAAGCATTTGAGTTGCCACAATAACCGGCTTCATTGCACTACGCGCAGCCGCGATTATTTCTTTCTGGCGCACCGGAAGTTCCTCCACTGGTGTTTCAATGCCCAAATCTCCACGCGCAACCATTACCGCATCGGTTTCGGCAATAATATCATCAAGATGCTGAAGCGCTTCATGCCGTTCTATTTTTGCTACCAGTTTTACCGGCGCGCCTTTCAGAAGTTTCTTTGCGGTACGAACATCGTCACCCGTCCGCAAAAAAGAAAGAGCAAGATAATCAACGCCAGCTTTGACAGCAAACTCCATATCACGTTTGTCTTTTTGATCAAAAATATCCGAGCGAACATGTATTTGCGGTAAATTTATGCCTTTATGCGGTAATAACACTCCTCCACGAAGTACTCGCACTTTGAATATACTCCCCTTCACAGAACGTATTTCCAACATCATAGTGCCATCATCCAAAAACACGGTAGTACCCTTCAAAGCCCCTTCCGCAAATATGCGCGAAGGTACCGGAATGGCTCCGCCAGCGTATTTTGAAATGGAAGCATCAAGTTGTACTTCTTCCCCGTCTTTTAGCAAAATGCCTTCTTCCGGCAGATCGCCTATACGCATTTTGGGACCTTGTAAATCTCCAATAATAGCAATATGTTTGCCAACTTTTTCTGAAAGCTCCCGAATAAGTTTAATGCGTGCTAAATGTCGTTCATGCACGTCATGTGAAAAATTAAGACGTGTAACATCAACCCCTTCCTGAAACAAGCTTAAAAGCATATCCCGCGCTTCGGACGCGGGACCAATCGTTGCCACTATTTTTGTTTTGCGTTCAAGATTCATATTACATCTTAAGTTCCCGTAATCGTTTTATTCTATCTTCAATCGGCGGGTGGGTCATGAAAATTTTTGTAATAAAAGATGTTTTCTTTTCTTTTCCTTGATAGGGATCATCGAGCCACAGGTGCGCTGTGGCGTGATTCGCCTGCTTCATGGGTGTGTGATCTTTGGCTAATTTTTCAAGCGCGCTTGCAAGACCTTCCGGGTAGCGCGTGAGGAGCGCGCCCGACGCATCCGCTAAATACTCGCGCTTGCGTGATACCGCAAGTTGCATGAGCAAGCCCGCGATGGGCGCTAAAATCGCAAGCACGATACCAATCACAAGAAACACCGCATGGGAAGAATTATTATCACGATCCCCTCCTCCGCGCCCCCAAAACATAGAACGTAAAAACATATCAGAGAGAAGTTGGATAAACCCCACAAGCACCACAACCATGGTAGAGATAAGCATGTCACGGTTTCCGATATGACTCATTTCGTGCGCCAATATGCCTTCAAGTTCAGTCTTATTCATCAATTGTAAAATGCCTGTAGTTACCGCTACCACCGCGTGTTCGGCATTACGCCCAGTGGCAAAGGCATTTGGCTGGGGTGAGTTTACTATGTATACGCGGGGTTTTGGAAGGCCCGCCGTAATACAAAGATTCTCCACAATGTTATGAACTTCGCGCCCGGCATCTTCCGGCAGTGGTTTTGCGCCCGTGGTCATGATAACAATTTTATCAGACCACCAGTACGAACCAAAACTCATGATGATGCTGAAGAAAACGGCAATGACCAAAATAGAAGGGTCAGCGTATGCTTGTGAAAAAACCCAACCAATGCTCATTACTACGATGAAAAACACGGTCATGAGTAGCCATGTTTTTCGAATGTTGGAATCACGTTGTGTCCAGAGGGTTGACATATTAGGCGCTAGGCTTTAGGCTCTAGGGAAAGTATTTTGTTAATCATTTTCATCACTTCCAAAAGCAAAGCATCTATTCGGGAATAATCTAATTCTTTTAACTTTGGTAACTTCTTTGCAATAACAACCTGAGTCTCCAATTCTCCACCGGAACCGAAAGCAATAAGTAAAAATTGTCTAAACTCTTTTTGGCTTCTGCGCAATTTCCCTTCAGCAATGTTAGAAGGAATTGATACAGCAGCTCTTCTCATTTGGGAAGTTAACCCGTATATCTCTTCTCTCGGGAACTGATTAGTTACATTATAAATTTCCAACACAAGCTCAATTGCTTTTTGCCATACAATCAAATCCTTATAGGTATGCGCTATCATTTTTCCTAAAGCCTAGCGCCTAGAGCCTAAAAACTTACTTTCACCGATTCACGTTGTGCGGGAGCTTCATCAAGATCGAAAAATTCTTCTTTGCCGAAACCGAACGCGCCTGCAATTACGTTTGTGGGAAATTGTTCCACGCGCGTATTCATGTCTTTTACGTTGCCATTGTAGAATCGGCGCGCGGCTTGGATTTTATTTTCCGTATCAGAAAGTTCACCTTGAAGCTGGAGGAAGTTGGTATTCGCTTTCAAATCAGGATAGGCTTCGGCAACCGCAAACAATGATTTTAATGCTCCCGTAAGCATATTTTCCGTAGCCGCATGTTCCCCCGCGGTAGTCGCTCCCATCGCGGCCGCGCGGGCTTTCGTAACATTTTCAAATGCGGATGTCTCGTGTTTGGCATAGCCTTTTACAGCTTCCACTAAGTTTGGTATCAAGTCGTACCTGCGTTTTAACTGCACCTCAATATCTGACCAAGCTTCTTTGACCCGATACCGAAGGCGTACCAAACCGTTATAAGCAACTATAATCCATAAAATAACAATCCCGACGACAATCAAAAGAATAGTTGAAAATCCCATATAATATCTCTATTAGTTTGTAATTCTACTAACTTTATGATACGGTATTTATTAAATATAGCAAGGGAGGTATTTCCGTGATGAGAAGACAACAAGCCATAAACAATGAAATTGAAAACACATATAAAGAACTTGAAATTGTTATTGGGATAGAAAATTCTGAACTTGAGAAATCGCTCAAACAACGATTGAAGAACCTTCAAGAAGAAGCCGCGGCTCTAATTAAACTAAAAAAGAAAAACATGGCGATAACACGACAGGGGCTAGAAATTCTTGAAATCCTGCGAAAAAAAAGAATACAAAAACCGGTTTAATTGCAAAAACCCGAACCGAGATCGACTCGGTCGGGTCTTTTTTTTGCTTATAGCAGTATATTGTCAAGAATATGCCAAACCGAGCTACCTGCCTGCCGGTAGGCAGGTCCACAACCCCGCGGTTGCGGGGTGTGTAAAGCTCAGTTAGTCACAATTCCTGTTTAGTAGTCCATCCCCATACCACCGCCCATACCACCTCCGGGCATCGCGGGCACATCTTTCTTCGGCAACTCTGCAACTACCACCTCCGTGGTAAGAAGCATGGCCGCCGCGGATGCCGCGTTTTGCACCGCGGAACGCGTTACTTTTGCGGGATCAATGATACCTGCTTCCACCATATCCTCATATTCATCTGTAGCCGCGTTGTATCCTATATTACCACGTTTCTTTTCCACTTCCGCAACAACAACCTCTCCGGAAACACCGGCGTTTTCAGCGATTTGCATGAGAGGCTTACGAATGGCGCGACACATAATTTCCACGCCAACCTGTTCATCTTTGGTAAGCGTGCTTTTTTCGTCAAGTAATTTTTCAAGCGCGTCTGTGCACCGAATAAGCGCGACACCGCCTCCTGGAACAATACCTTCATCCACCGCCGCTTTGGTGGCAGAAACCGCGTCTTCAATGCGATGCTGTTTTTCTTTTTGCTCAACTTCGGTTGCAGCCCCCACGCGGATAACCGCAACTCCACCCGAAAGCTTTGCGATACGCTCCTGTAATTTTTCCTTGTCAAACTCTGATGTGGTATTTCCCAACTGGACACGGATTTGATTTGTTCGTTTTTCAATATCTTGCTTCTTTCCTTTTCCGCCCACAATGGTGGTATTATCCTTTGTCGCGATAACGCGCTTTGCCTCTCCCAGCGCTTCAAGATCCACATTTTCCAATTTCAAACCAATCTCTTCCGAAATTACTTTACCGCCCGTAACCACTGCAATATCCGCAAGTATTTCTTTTTTGCGATCACCGTATCCGGGTGATTTTACCGCGAGTGTGTGAAAAATGCCCCGTAGTTTATTTACTACCAGCGTTGCAAGCGCTTCACCTTCCACATCATCCGCTATTATAACAAGCTCCTTCCGACCAGTTTTTGCCAGTTTTTCCAAAAGCGGCAAAATATCGCTTATCGCCGATATTTTTTTGTCGGTAATAAGAATGTAGGGATTTTCATATACTGCTTCCATACGTTCAGCGTTGGTAATCATGTATGGAGAAACATATCCACGATCGAACTGCATTCCTTCCACCACCTCATGTTCAATGCCGAACGTCTGCGATTGCTCAACTGTAACAACGCCATCTTTCCCCACCTGCTGTATTACTTCGGCTATCTTTTCGCCAATGGCGCGATCTTTCGCGGAGATAGTTGCCACTTGGGCAATCTCGCTTTTTTTAGAAGCGGAAATCGGGATAGCCATATCATGTAATTTTTTTACAATGACTTCAGTCGCGCGTTCAATGCCACGGCGAATACTCACCGGGGAAGCCCCCGCGGCAATATTTTTCATTCCTTCACCTATAATCGCCTGCGCCAAAAGAGTTGCTGTTGTGGTACCATCACCAGCCACATCATTTGTTTTGGTGGCAACTTCTTTCACAATCGCCGCTCCCATGTTTTCTACTTTATCTTCGAGTTCAATTTCTTTCGCAATAGTAACACCATCGTTCGTAATAGTCGGTGATCCATACCCTTTATCAAGTACCACGTTGCGCCCTTTGGGGCCCAGGGTGATTTTTACCGCGTCGGCCAATGTGTCTACTCCGCGCTTTAAGGCTTCACGCGCTTTTATATTAAATACAATTTGTTTTGCCATATGTTTTTGCTTACTCAACTATCGCGAGGATATCTTCCTCCCGTGCGATTAAATATTCCTTTCCGTCGACTTTTATTTCACTAGGACCGTACTTTGTAAAAAACACTGTCTGTCCTTTTTTGATTCCCATGGGAATCACCTTACCATCGTCCCCCCGTTTTCCCGGGCCGGTCGCGATAACTTTTCCCTGCTCCGGCCGTTCTTTTTCGGCAGTGTCGGGGATCACGATACCGGAAGCTGTTTTCCCTTCTTTGTACTTGCCTTCTAGCGGCTCAATGAGCACGCGATCGGCAAGCGGTATAATAGATAATTTACTCATACGACTTTTTTATTATGTTTATAAACAATTTCTCTACGACACGTAGAGAACATATTAGCACTCTACCAAACCGAGTGCTAAAAAGTCAAGTTCCTGACGAATCACCAATATCTATGTAAGAAGAATAGAAAAGAGACCTATGTATATACATGTTCTGCAACATACCAACCCCAACAAATAACGCGAGCAAACTTGAGCCGCCATAACTCATAAAAGGAAACGTAATGCCTGTAATGGGTAATACTCCCATATTCATACCTGCGTGAATTACTCCCTGCACCACCACCAAAATAGAAAAACCAATGGCAAATAACTTTGAAAAATTTGTGGGCGACGATGCGCCAATGGTAAGCACACGCCACAAAAATACTCCCAAGCATGTCAACAACAACAAAACCCCCATAAACCCCCATTCTTCCGCGAACGCGGCAAAGATAAAATCTGTCCGCGCCTCCGGTAAAAATTGCAAGCGGCTTTGTGATCCATAACCGACTCCTTTTCCTAAAAACTGTCCCGAACCGACCGCGATAACCGACTGTAGCGCGTTGTATCCCGTTCCTTGCGGATCAGCCGCGGGATTTAAAAACGTAAGAATACGCTGGTGTTGATATGGAGCAAGAACATACATCCACGCAAGCACAATGCTCACCACGCCCGCCGCCGTAAGCATTAAAAAATGACGCATGCGGATGCCCGCAACCATTGTCATTCCAACCCAAATAGCAAAAATAATAAGAGCAGAACCAAGATCGGGCTGTAATAAAATAAGAATAAAAGGAAAAGCAGTGTAACTCGCCGTTATAAAAATATGACGAATGCGCGCAATGTCGATGTGGCGGTATGAATAATACTTTGCTAAAAGCACGATAAGAACAAGTTTCATTATTTCAGCAGGCTGAAACGACGCGACTGAAAATGAAAACCAGCTCTGCGCGCCTTTTATCCGCGTGCCGACGATAAAAAGAAACAATAAAAGACTAATAACACCGCCATATAAAATGAGGACAACGCCACTTCGCGCGAAAAACCGCCATTCTATGCATGCCATCAAAAACATTACCAAAAACCCTACGCCAATCCATGTAAGTTGACGGTAAAAAAAAGAATCATCAGCGCCTCCGCCAACAGATTTAAGTGTAAGCAAGCTCCAAACAAAAAGAGGAACTAGAGATCCAATAAGAATCCAATCAAAACGTTTAAGAAAGGTAAACATGGAAAGAAACTATATCTGATATTCTCGGACCAGAGACAAGCTACTTTCCCAAAAGGCCACCCCCTCTCCACAGCCCCTTTTGGGAAACCACTTGCCTCTGGTCACCGCTCGTTCTCAAACACTTTAATTGGGTCTCTGTCGCACAAAAAATTGTACGTTATCGGGCGTGCCGGAAAATGGATGCGGCCAAGTAAACGCGGCCTCGGCAAAACTTGAATCAAGCACCTCATCCAGTCGCGCTTCCCCTACCGCGATTGCATTGTTGGACGAGTCAGAAATAATAACCGCGACATCAACCTGCGTGATATCATACAATGCTGAATTAGTAAGCGTGGCAATAAGGCGCGGACGATCAGTATCAAAAGACCGCTCCGTTCGTGAAACAATAAGCGGAAGTATTTGTTCTTCTAGCGGTTCCCACTCAAACGCATCAAGCTTAAAATATATACGCACAGGACGCCGAATTCCTGTCTCTACATTTGCAGAAAAAAGCAAAAACTGCTTATTGGGAAGCATGTACGTAGAACCGCGGCGCACGGTAATACGACTGCCATACTCGTCGTATAATTCAAACACGAAAGGAAGCGACCGTGTACCTAATGTAAGATTTACGTTTTCAATGAGGGCGGCAACATCATATACCCCCGGCCGTACCTCAAAATACCGCGACCAAAGAATAATTACATCATCAGGTTTTTCCGACAAACAAGGGATGCAATTCGGTCCTCCACAATCTGTCTGTTCTTCTTTTTGATTGAGTTTACCATCAGTACAGGAAGGAGCCGGCAAAAACCGATATATAAATAAACCTGCCAGCAAGAATATAATCATCAAAAAAAAGCTCAAAAATGTTGTTTTACGCCTTGTACGCCATTCGAAAGCCATAGAGTAAGTATAAAGGAAAAAAACATAAAGAAAAACAGCCGATATAAAACAGGCATGTTTTCAAATATGAAAGCTCTTTAAGTTGGCGACTGCCTACTCTCCCATGAACGCGAAGTCCATAGTACCATCGGCACTACTGCGTTTTACGACTCTGTTCGGGATGGGAAGAGGTAGTTCCACAGCGTCGAGTCACCAACTCAAAAAGCTCTAACAAAATGAATGTAACGTTTTTTATTTTTCAAGAATACGTATTTCCAGTTTCTCGTTTCCGGGTTCTGGCTCCCTGTGTGTGATGAACACAATAAAGTTTTTTAATGGTGTCTGTAGAATCTATTAGTACTCCTCGGCTCAACACATTGCTGTGCTTCCACCTAGAGCCTATCAACCTCGTAGTCTTCGAGGGATCCATGATTCCTTATCTTGGGGTTGGCTTCCCGCTTAGATGCTTTCAGCAGTTATCCATTCCCGA
>C687J35174_10003658_pt1 | contig 21006 bp, 17 predicted proteins | sample RifCSPhighO2_01_FD_35174 | JGI IMG/M metagenome (IMG submission 35174) | reverse complement strand
GATCGAGACTCCTTATGCAGTCGTTAAAAATGGCAAGATTACTGGTGAGATTAAATATCTAAATGCTTTAGAGGAAGAAAATTTTAGCATTGCTCATGCAGCTACTCCTGTGGTGGATGACAAAATAGTTCCTGAAATTGTAGAAGTCCGTATCAAAGGTACCCCGCAAACACTTTCTCGCGACGAAGTTCATTTCATGGATGTGGCTACCAACCAAGCTTTCTCTATAGCAACTTCCATGATTCCGTTTCTTAATCATGATGATGCTAACCGTGCACTTATGGGTTCAAATATGCAGAAACAGGCTACACCGTGCATTGTTCCAGAAGTGCCATTAGTAGCCACAGGTATTGAGGAGGTAGCCATTCGCGATACCGGACGCGTTATCTTCTCTGATGTCGAAGGAGTAGTGTCTTATGTCGATGGCAAAATGGTAATGGTTAAAGACAATAAGAACAATATCCACAAGTTTCCGCTAGTGAATTTTTCTATGACTAATGGATTTACCATTTTTCACCAGAGACCTTCAGTAGAATTGGGGCAGAAAGTGAAAAAAGGTACCGTCTTGGCTGATACCTCTTCTTCATCTGATGGACAAATGTCTGTTGGGCAGAATGTGCTTGTGGCTTTCATGTCTTGGTCTGGAGCTAATTACGAAGACGCTATTATCATATCTGAACGTCTGGTTGAGAAAAGTAAATTTACCTCAATCCATATAGAAGAATTTACTATCAACGTGCGCGATACTAAACTTGGACCAGAAATGACTACTTGTGATATTCCAAATGTTGGAGAGTCTAAACTCAAGAATTTGGCAGAAGATGGCATTATTAGAGTCGGCGCTGAAGTACGTTCAGGTGATATCTTAGTAGGTAAGATTACTCCTAAAGGAGAATCTCAACTGACTCCAGAAGAGCGTTTGCTTCGATCTTTATTTGGTGAGAAGGCTCGTGATGTCAAAGATACTTCCAAGCGGATGGAGGGCGGTAAACGAGGTCGTGTGGTATCAGTACAAATATTTTCTCGTGAAAAAGGAGACAAACTTGATTCCGGTGTTTTAAAACAAATCAATATTCAGGTGGCACAACTGCGTAATGTAAGTGTCGGTGATAAACTTGCTGGGCGACATGGTAATAAGGGTGTCATCTCCAAGATTTTACCAGTGGAAGATATGCCTTATATGGCCGACGGTACTCCTATAGATGTTATCCTGACACCTCTTGGAGTTCCTTCACGCATGAATCTTGGCCAGATATTAGAAATGCATCTCGGTCTTGCCGCTCATACTCTAAACTATCAAGCTATCGTGCCACCATTTGCCGGCGCTACTGAAGATGANATTAAAGAAGAGCTTGTAAAGGCCCAGTTTAAAGAGTCAGGCAAGGTTAAGCTTTTTGACGGTCGTACTGGCAATGCTTTTGATCACGAAGTTGCCATAGGTTACATGTATATTCTCAAACTTCACCACATGGTTGAAGATAAAATACATATGCGTTCTATCGGTCCTTATTCTCTCATCACTCAACAGCCTCTAGGTGGTAAGGCTCAAAANGGCGGNCAACGATTTGGAGAGATGGAAGTTTGGGCACTTTTGGGTCANGGAGCAAGTCATACCCTGCGTGAGATGNTGACTATAAAGTCTGATGATATTGTAGGTCGCTCCGCTACATTTGATGCCATAGTTAAAGGAGAAAAGATTCCTGAACCGCATTTGCCAGCTTCTTTTGATGTTCTTTTAAACAATCTTCGCGGTCTTTCGCTTGATGTAGAGTTGAAAAAAAATAAATTAGATAATCCTCAAGAAAATGAATAATTACAAGACAAAAGCCAACGAAGCTACCCAGTTTGATTCTATAAGCATTAAACTTGCTTCTCCAGAGCGTATTAAGGAGTGGTCATATGGAGAGGTAACTAAACCAGAGACTATTAATTATCGTACTCAAAGAAGCGAACGNAATGGTCTTTTTGATGAAAAGATTTTTGGACCAGATAAGGATTATGAGTGTTATTGCGGTAAATATCGCGGTATCAGATACAAGGGTATTGTTTGTGAAAAATGTGGTGTTGAGATAACCCGCTCTATTGTACGTAGAGATCGCATGGGTCATATAGAGCTTGCTACCCCTGTAGCTCATGTTTGGTTTCTTAAAAATATTCCTTCCAGAATATCTCTAGTAATGGGTATTCCNGTGTCAGATCTGGAAAAGGTTGTGTACTTTGCTGGTTATATTGTAACTTCTGTTTCAGAGACAGAAAAAACTCGTGTATTGAAAGATCTGGAATCAGAATTTAAGGCAAAAACCAAGACCCTTAAAGATGATAAAAGCAAGCTAGCTTTAAAGGAGTTAGCACTAAGTACTCGACGTGACATAGAATCTCTTATTCCCGGAAGAGTATTAAATGAAATTGAATACCATCGATCAAGTATTAAATATCCGACTATCTTTGAAGCGGGTATAGGCGCAGAAGCTATTTATAATATTTTAAAAAATATTGATCTCAGNAAGTTGTTTAAAGAGCTTGAAGTAAGTTTTGAACACGCTTCTTCAGTAGAAATTGCTCGTTTGAACAAGCGAATGAGTACTGTGCAGTGGATGATTAACTCTAATATCAGACCAGAATGGATGTTTCTGATACGTATTCCTGTTATTCCACCAGCCATTCGTCCTATGGTGCCTCTTGATGGTGGGCGCTACGCTTCTTCTGATGTCAANGATCTTTATCGACGTGTTATCAATCGCAATAATCGTCTGAAAAAACTTAAAGAAATAAATGCTCCGGATGTTATCTTGCGTAATGAGAAGAGAATTCTCCAAGAAGCAGTNGATGCTCTCATAGACAACACTATCAGACATTCAAATGTTTCTAGTAATCAGTCTCAACGTCGACCTCTTAAATCATTGTCAGACAATCTCAAGGGTAAAAGAGGTCTCTTTAGNCAAAATCTTTTAGGTAAGCGCGTCGATTATTCAGGTCGTTCTGTTATTGTGGTTGGACCTGATCTAAAGCTTCATCAATGTGGTCTTCCGAAACACATGGCTTTGGAACTCTTTAAACCTTTTATCATCTCTGAACTTCTGAAACGGGAGTTTTCTTACAATATTCCCGGAGCGCGTCGTCTTATAGAAGACGCTATCCCAGAAGTCTGGGCAATTCTGGAAGAAGTTATTAAAGGTAAATATGTTCTGCTCAACCGTGCTCCGACTCTGCATCGTCTGGGTATTCAAGCTTTTCAGCCTGTATTGATTGAGGGTAATGCTATTCAACTTCATCCTTTGGTCTGTACAGCTTTCAACGCCGACTTTGACGGTGACCAGATGGCAGTCCATGTGCCTTTGTCTGAAGAGGCTCAAGCTGAAGCGCGTCTAGTAATGGCGGCAGACAAGAATATTTTGAAGCCGGGTAATGGTGAACCAGTACTTTCTGCAAAGCTTCTAGACATAGTATTAGGTACATATTGGGTGACTAGGATTCTTGATGGCAAGAAAGGGGAAGGTAGGTATTACTCCAATCCTAACAGTGCTATCTTGGCATATGAGTTCGGTGTAGTTGATCTTAGGGCTAAGATTCATGTTATTCCAAGCAAAACAGAGAGGTATAAACAATTTGAAGGCAAAATATTTGAAACTTCTGTAGGACGTCTTTTATTCAATAGCATTCTACCGAAAGATTATCCTTATCAGAATCACGAGATGAGCCGTAAGAAGATGTCAGAACTTGTCGATAATTTAATTGAATGNTACGGCATTGAGAATGTACCGTCGATTATGGATAACATTAAAGATTTTGGTTTTCGTTACGCTACTTATTCTGGAGTAACTTGGGGACTTGGTGATGTAAAAGTTCCCGCCGGCAAGAAAGACATTATNGATAAAGGTCACATAGAGGTTAATGAAATAGTTAATCAATATAGAGAAGGACTTTTATCTAAACGTGAACGTATCATAAGATCAGTAGAAATTTGGCAAAGAGTGAAGTCTGAAGTAGAAAAACTTATTCCGGGCACTCTTGGTATTGATGATTCTGTCTATGACATGACTTATTCAGAGGCNAGAGGTTCTCTAGGTAATCTTAATCAAATGGTTGGTATGAAAGGTATTATCCAAAATGTTTCCGGAGAATCTCTCGAGTTTCCAATCCTGTCTTGCTATAAAGAAGGTTTGACTCCACTTGAATACTTTATTACTACCCACGGTAGCCGTAAGGGTCTAACTGACACAGCTCTCAATACCGCTAAGGCAGGGTATCTTACTCGTAGATTATTTGATGTAGCGCAAGATGAGATAGTGACAGAGGTAGATTGTGATACTAAAGAAGGTACAACTATTTACAAAAAGACTGCTTCCGGTATTGATATGCCTCTTTCAAAAAATATTAAAGGCAGATTCTTGGCAGTTGATCTGATGGACGATAATGGCGTAACTCTATTTAAGCGAGGACATCTTATTACCAAATTAGATGCAGAGATAATTGATAAAACCTCGATACAATCTGCCCAAGTGCGCTCACCACTTGCTTGCAAATCTCTGCATGGTCTCTGTGTTAAGTGTTACGGTGTTGATCTCGGTAATAATAAACCTATTGAACTAGGTGAGGCTGTAGGAACGGTAGCCGCTCAAGCTATCGGAGAGCCTGGTACCCAGTTAACTATGCGTACTTTCCATGCTGGAGGTATCGCTTCGACTGGAGGTGACATTACTGCAGGTTTGCCTCGTGTTGAAGAAATATTTGAAAAACGTAAACCAAAAAATCCTGCAGTTATAAGTCATCTGGATGGAATGGTAAGCGAAATTAAAGTTCTAGGTCATGATAAGTTGATAGTAATTACACCAGAAGTGGGTGAAGTAAAGGGTAAAAAACTTGATAACGAGTATACAGTTTCAGCTTCACGAGCATCTTTGGTAAAAGTTGGACAAAATGTATTGAAGGGAGATCTTTTAACAGATGGTTCTGCTGATTTGGATGAACTTTTCCGTTATGCTGGCAGAGAAAAAACCGAAAATTACATTATTCATGAGGTTTCTAAATTGTATGAACTTCAAGGTGCGGCAGTATCCCATAAACATATTGAATTGATAGTGCGTCAGATGTTTAGTCGTCGCAAGATTAAAGATTCAGGGGATAGTCACTTTACTCGTGGTGATGTAGTTGAGATATCTGAACTTGTAGAAATGAATAGCCATCTAAAAACCAAAGGTCTCAAAGAGGTGGTGGCAAACGCGGTAATTATGGGTATATCAGAAATATCACTTTCCCGTTCAAGCTTCTTGTCCGCGGCTTCATTCCAGCATACGCCCCGTGTTCTTATACAGGCCGCTATTCGGGGCGTGGTAGATAAGCTTGTCGGTCTGAAAGAAAATGTCATAATCGGTCGCCTTATTCCAGCGGGTACTAGTTTCAAAAATGGATATAAAGAAAAGTTGATATGCGAGGCGACGTCAACACAATCAAAGAAAGACTAGACATAGCAGAGGTAGTCTCTGGCTATGTCAAATTAGAAAAAGCGGGAGCTGGTCTAAAGGCGCGTTGTCCATTTCATAACGAAAAAACTCCTTCATTTTTCGTATCTCCAACGCGACAAAATTTCTACTGCTTTGGTTGTGGTGCGAAGGGTGACATCTTCACTTTCGTGGAACAGGTAGAAGGTCTAGAGTTCCGCGACGCCTTAAGACTTTTGGCAGAAAAAGCTGGGGTAGAACTTGATTACCAGAGAGGCGAGTCGAGAACAGAAAAAGATAATGTCTTAGAAGTTCTTGAAAAAGCTACATTGTTCTTTGAAAAAGAATTGGCTAAAAGTAAATTAGCTCGTAGTTACATTACTTCTCGAGGTATAAGTAATGCTACGGTTAAAAGTTGGCGTATTGGCTATGCTCCAGATGATTGGCGACTTCTCTTTAGCTATCTACAGGATATGGGATACGATAAGGAGATAATTACTAAAGCTGGTCTTATAAAAACAAGTGAGACTAGTGCTAATAAAGAACCCTATGATGTTTTCAGAGATCGTATTATTTTTCCACTAGCAGATTCTAATGGCCGAATTATCGCGTTTTCTGGCAGGGCTCTTTCGAAAGAGACAGAACCTAAATACTTGAACAGCCCTGACACCATAGTGTTTACTAAAAGCGAAGTATTATATGGCTTAGATAAGGCTAAAGAATATATACGCAAGCAAAATTATGCAGTACTTGTAGAAGGACAGATGGATCTGGTGACCTCTCACCAAGCTGGAATCAATAATACTGTAGCTACTTCTGGCACTGCCTTCAGTCGTGCTCATCTTGAACGGCTGAAACATCTCTCTACTAGGATAATACTGGCTTTTGATGGCGATTCTGCTGGANAGAAAGCTACAGAGAAGGCTAGTATACTCGGGGTGTCTTTGGGCTTTGAAGTTAAGGTTGCTAGTTTGCCAGAAGGTTTAGATCCGGCGGAGGTAGCAAGTAAGAAACCCGAAGAATGGAAAAATATTCTCCGCCAATCTCTGCCAGCTGTAGAATTCTTCTTCAATACAGTCCAAGGACAGGAAAAAGATTCAAGAAAACTGGGTAAACAGATAGAGAAAAAGATTTTGCCTATGATAAAACTTACTAAAAGCGCTATTGAACAATCATATTATATTTCTTTGATAGCTAAACGTACTGGTATAAAAGAAGAAATATTGTGGGAAGATTTACGAAAGGCTGTGGCGCCTAGTGTAAATTTACAAGGTCAAACCTATGTAGAAGATGTTAATACGAAGAAAGGTGATGATGTTATTCAAAAGAGTTATCAGGAAGTTATCGAAGAACGATTGACGGAAGTTAGACTCTGGTTAAAAGATTTATCAGACTCTGCACCAGAGATTGCTTTGCTTAAAAAAGAAGAAGCTGAACTCAAGAACAATCTCTCTGGTGTTATCTTGAGAGATGAGCTTAATAATTTGTTATCCGAACTCTCTCAAGCAGAATTATCCAAGAATAATAAATTGATAGAGAAACTGACTGCTCGTATACGGGAGTTGCATGGGCAGATTAGAGCTCTAGAAGAAAAGAAAAAAATATTGTAATATAAACACTTTCGCACGGGATGAAAAAAACAAACAAAAAACAAAAGAATAGTAATAAGAAAAAACTGGCAACTAAAAAAAGACCAGCAAAAAAATCTAAATATAAGGTAAAGAAGACAAAATCAAGTAAGAAAATTTCAAAAAAGAAGGCATTAAAAAAATCAAAGTTAAGTAAATCTCTGGTAAAGAAGAAGGTCGATGAGGTATTAAAGATAGAACGTCTGGTTTCGCGAGGAAAAGAAAGAGGTTTTGTCACTTTCGATGAGATTTTAAAAGAATTTCCGACTATTGAAACCAATATTATATTTCTTGATGAGTTATATGATAAGCTCCATGCTCTAGGTGTAGATATTTTAGAAGGTGGCGGACTTCTCGAGATGCCGGAAGAAGAGACTGGTAAACATGCTTATTCAAGAGGTGACTCATCTTATGATTCTATACAAATGTATCTAAGAGAGATTGGACAATATTCTCTCATTGCTGGTGCGATGGAAAAAGAGCTTGCTAAGAGAATAGAAGCTGGAGATCTTGATGCCAAGAATCTATTGATGAAGGCTAACCTGCGTTTGGTAGTTTCTATTGCTAAGAAGTATGCCAATAGAAGTCCGGATCTTACTTTACTTGATCTTATCCAAGAAGGTAATTTGGGTCTGCATAAAGCGGTTGAAAAGTTTGATTGGACTAAAGGTTTCAAATTTTCTACTTATGCAACGTGGTGGATCAGACAAGCTATTACTCGCGCTCTTGCCGATCAATCTAGAACTATACGTGTGCCTGTGCACATGGTTGAAACCATTGCTAAATACAAACAAGTTGTCAGACGTCTTACTCAAGATCTTGGCAGAGAACCTCTTCAAGAGGAGATTGCTCTTGAGATGAATCTGGATGTGGAAAAGATTCACCAGATAGAGAAGATTGACCAATCTACAGTATCTCTGGAGAGTCCAGTAGGTGCTGATGGAGAAGATGATGGTAAGAGTAAACTAGGGGATTTTCTAGCAGATGATAAGATTCTTTCTCCGGACCAAGATTCCTCTAGGCGCATTGTTTCTGATCAAGTTAAAGAAATTCTCGGTGATCTTCCGCCGAAAGAACGTAAAATTCTTGAAATGCGTCATGGACTTATTGATGGCTACACTCATACTCTAGAAGAAGTTGGAAAAGTTTTTGGCGTTACTCGTGAACGCATCAGGCAGATAGAAGCTAAGGCGCATGAGAAGATAAGACAGCATGAGAAAATAAATCGTCTTCGTGGTTATTAAAATGTCCCAAGGATTATAAGGTTTTAGTTGCATAGGCATTGCCTANGCAAGAGTATGGTATAATTAAATTATGTCTATACGAACTGTAAATTTTGTCCCAAATGAGTTCTATCACATTTATAATCGTGGTAATAATAAAAATTTAATTTTTCATGACAACTCTGACTATCATAGACTTCTGAAACTTTTATATACAGCAAATTCAATGAAAAATTTAGTGATAAGGGATTTTTCAAAAACAATATATCAGTTGGAGAGGGGAGAAAGACTGGTTTCTATAGGGGCGTATTGCTTCATGCCAAATCATTTCCATCTTTTACTCACTCCGACCAAAAATGGAAATATTACAAAATTTATGCATAAATTGTGCACTTCTTATTCTATGTATTACAACAATAAGTACATGAGAACAGGTAAATTATTTGAAGATAAATTTAAATCAGAGCATGCAGACAGTGATAGGTATCTTAAGTATCTTTTCTCTTATATTCATCTTAATCCACTAAAGATTATTGATAAAGATTGGAAAAATAAGAATATTAAAAAATTNGGTGTGGACTTTCTCAGTAACTATAAGTTTTCTAGTTATATAGATTATTTAGGGAAGGATAGGGATGACAAAATTATTTTAAATCGAGTTGATTTTCCAAATTATTTTCCGACTGAGCATTCATTCAAAACTGAAATTATAGATTGGTTACAACCTGCATAGGCAATGCCTACGCAAGATATGCCTATACAGGGAAAAATCCGCCAACATGAGAAAATTAACTAATAATCACAAAGCCTGTTAATTTTTGAAATCCCGTAGTGAGCTTTGTTCTACTACTAGGACGAAAAAATAAATAAATTGAGGGGTATTAAATAAGAAGCCCCCAATTCGCACAAATGCGAATTGGGGGCGTTGGCTCTCCGATGGAGCGCCGGTGGGAACTATTTCATGAAGGGTTTGAGGATGTTCACGATCTCCTCGCGACGCATCTTGAGAGCTTGTGCCTCCAACCGCTTCTGTTCCTCGGCTTTCGCGAGTATGTCGCTTAGGCCGGCAAGCAGATCGCAAAACGGGAGTGTGTCCCAATAGTCAACCGTGCGCCACTCGCACAAGCTGGAGTCTCTGTCTCTAAGACGGAGATGACCCTCTCGGTCGATGATCACCACTCCTTGTGCGATTGAGATGACTGTCGCGAATCGTACCGTGATCGCGAACTCATCGAATCCGGTCTCGATCGTGATGTACTTGAGGATTGGTCTCAGTAGCCTCATGACCTTCTCGTATGCCGCCTCTGCCTGCTCGTATAGAGCTCGCTCATCTGGCTCTGTTGAGAATCGGTAGTAGATCGCTCGAAAGTCCTTGCTGTTGGTCGTAACCATTGTCAGCTCCTTTGTTCTGCAGCAGGATCATTCCTACTGTTTACCTATTTACATTCTACCATACTTTATATATAAAAGTCAAGTGAAATAAAAATGGCTTAAAATATTGGTTTTAAGGAAATATGATAAGATAACGATTAATGGTCATATCTAAATCAGAGTTTATGATGTTTCTGAAGCATCCGGCGTGGTTGTGGCTTAAAAAATACGATAAAAATAAGATTCCTATACCTGACGAAGATTTACAGGCGCGTTTTGATGAAGGAACTCTTTTTGAGGAATATGCGGAGAAACTTTTTCCTAAAGCAGTTAAACTTGGATATAAGAATAATGGGGAATTTAGTGGCACTAAATATTACTCTCTGCCGGAAACTACTAAAAAGGAGTTAAATAAAAATACAAAAGTTATCCTACAAGGACGTGTGGAAATAGACTTGTCTAAACAGCTCGGTAGTCTTACTTCTATTTTCGATGTTTTAGAGAGAATTGAAGGAAACACTTTCAATCTCTACGAAATAAAATCTTCCACAACTGTCAAACCGGAACATATACCAGATCTCGCGTTTCAGACCATAACACTTGAGAAAGCTGGTTTATCTATACACAAAATTTTTGTCTTACATGTGAATAATGAATATGTCAAAGAAGGGAATATTGATATAAATAAACTTTCAAGAAAAACTGATGTGACCGAAGAGGTTCGAGCCAATATTGACGAAACTCTAGATAATATTGAAAAGGCTTTTAAGATTCTATCTACGAAAGAAATACCGGATATTTCTCCAAGATATCTCAAACAAGGAAGCATGGAAGAGTGGTTAGAGATATTTAAGTTGGTTAAAGGAGATTTACCTCAATACAGTATTTATAAACTAAGTATTCTCACTCCGAAAAAAGTAGGGTTACTAGAAGATATGGGTATAAAACTAATAGACGATATACCTCTTGATTTCGATTTGTCTGAGAAACAACAGAAACAAGTAGAGGNGGTAAAGACAGGAGAGCGGGATATAAACAGGGAAGATATTAAAGAATTTCTATCTACATTTGAATTCCCATTACATTTTTTTGATTANGAGACCATGTCTAGTGTGATACCTATTTTTGATGGTACAAGNCCATATCAGCAAGTACCTTTTCAGTATTCATTGCATATACAAAAAGATCTAAAGAATAATCTTATACATAAAGAATATTTACATACTGAAAATTCTAATCCTGTCTTGCCACTCTTGAAACAAATGCAGAAAGATTTTGATGGCAAGGGTTCAATAGTCTCTTGGTACAAACAGTTTGAGATGAAGAGAAATGATGAAATGGCTCTAATGTATCCAGAATTTAAATCATTTCTGCAAAACTTAAANGATAGAATGGTTGACCTCATGATTCCTTTTTCTAAAGGGTGGTTTGTCGATAAGGATTTNTTTGGTAGCGCATCACTTAAGGCNGTACTACCTGTTCTTGCCCCAGAATTAAGTTACAAGGAGCTTGAAGTCTCGCATGGCGGACAAGCTCAACGTATATGGATGGAAACTATTCTCAACGGAAAGAGTATCGAAAATAAAGATAAAATAATGGATAACTTAAGAAAATATTGCACCNTAGATACATACGCGATGTATGTTATCTANAAATATCTNGNCAGTCTTATTTAAGTAAGGAATCGATTTTCAACTTTACACTCTCAAATGGTTCTGCGCCATTTATAACAACTTTCTCTCCATTTTTGGCTATTATCACAGAGTAAGGTGTGCCTCGAGCACCGGCTTTTACTGCATCCTCTACACTTTTTGTGATGAATGCGTTGTATTTACCGCTCGAGAGACAAGTATTGAACGCAGATTTATCTAGTCCCACATTTGTCGCTATGATAGGTAATTGGTTTGGATCAAGCGAGTTATTAGAGTTAGTGGTTTCAAAAATTTTATCTAGATAGTTCCAAAACCCTTGATTACCACCAAGCTCAAATGCGCACTCGGTGGCTTCAGCTTCTTTTGTCGCTTTAGAATGTAGTTGGGCGATAGGGAAATGTCTATAAACCCAGGCTACCTGACCATTGTAGGTACTGACCACTTCTTTCATGGTATTATGGAAAACTTTACAGAAAGGGCATTCAGTATCAGAGTATTCAACCACTACCAAGTCAGCATTTATACTACCTATGATATGGTCTTTGTTTGTTACAGGAACTATATCAATTTGTTCTGNATTTTGTTTGACAGTGTTTGATGTTGCTAGATTATCGGAACCTCCGCCAAAATAGATTGCACCTGCAATGAGTCCTCCTGCTACTATTACGGCTAGCGGAATAAGGTATTTATTTGTATCCATATTTATTTCATTCTAACACAGTGTTTNAAAATAGACAAAATGTTTTAGAAAGGTAGAGAGAAAGTAAGTTTGTTACCACTAGGTTTCTCCCAGTCTGAAGTATCTAATTTTATCTCATTAAGTTTACCACCCTCTTTAAATATNAGCTTATTATTAGCTATGGCGTAGTCATAAAGTTCCTTAGTCAATCTAACATCATCTATACAATAAGAGCGGACCTTCTCTACATCTCCCGATTTCCACCAATCTATAGCATCACGTCCACCGCCGGATTTGTGTTTACCTAAAGTTCCCTCAGTAATCTGATCCAGACGCATACGTCTGCCGTAAGCATNTTTTATCTCTCGCAATATATCGAGACTTTTTATTTTAGTCAGATCACCCGGGTAGTACTTGTTCAGAAGGGGAATATCGAAGTGATCAGAGTTGAAACCGATGATAATATCAGCACGCTCGAGAATAGGCCAGAGTTTAGTAAGTTCATTTTCTAGATATGACGAGAAACTTTCTGTCTCGGAATCATATATAGCCACTAAAGCAATATCAAGCAAGGACGGGTCATTCTTGCCGACATCTTGAAAGAAATTTTTAGTTTCTATGTCAAATACTACTTTACGCATAGTGGCAATCCGTGCGTTTCGAGAAAATCGCGGAAAGTAATATCTCCCATACCAAAACCGACAGTTGGAATAGGTTCAACATCAAATATTTCAAGCAAGTCGTCGTATCTTCCTCCTCCGGCTATTGAACGGGCGTTTTCTTTATTTGTGTCGAANATTTCAAAAACCATTCCAGTGTAGTAAGTTTGTCCTCTGGCTAAGGATGAGTCGAAAACGAGGTTTGGTCCGATCTCCTTGAAGATATCAATATCAGCATTATTGATTCTAATTTCGAAGTCTTCATCTTTTGCTCCGAATTCTTTCATGATTTTATAAGTAAGAGAAACAATTTCCTTTTCTGCTTCAATACCTGCAATACCCAAGATATCGCAATTTAATTGCCAATGTTCACGTTTCCTACCGCGTTGTGGACGTTCATAACGAAAGAGGTTTGGAATAGAATACCAACGCAGAGGAAATTTCAAATTTTTTCGTCGTGCTGCGATCATGCGAGCGAGTGTGGGNGTCATTTCTGGACGNAAGGTAACAGATCGGTCACCGCGATCTAGGAAAGTGAAAGTTTGTTCGTTGACTATCTCGTTACCCGATTTTTCGGTATAAATTTCTGTTGGTTCAAGAGGTGATGCGCTATATTCGACATATCCGAAATTCTCAGAGACTTTACGCCATTTATCAAATATATAATTTTGAATAGCCATATCTTCAGGGTAGAAATCTCTCACTCCCTTATATGGCCCAGTATCAAGTTTTGACATGAGGGTATTATACAGTTTTTTTCTGAGCTTTTGAACGTTCCTGTTGTGTTAAAAGAATCTTGCGTAGACGAATGATGGTCGGTGTAATCTCTATATATTCGTCATCACTCATGATCTCCATAGCTCGCTCAATATCCAGTTTATAAGCTGGAGTTAGATAAATACCTTCGTCGGAACCGGAAGCACGCATATTTGTAAGCTGTTTGCCTTTAGTTGGGTTGACGTATAAATCTTCTCCTTTAGAAGTATTACCAATAACCTGTCCTTCATAGACTTCATCAGACGGTTCAATGTAGAGCACTCCTCGATCTTGCAGATTATTAAGTGAAAAAGCTAGAGCTTTCCCTTTCTCCATAGATATCATAGAACCGCTTTTTTCATGTTTCATTTCTCCGACATAAGGTTTGAATCCAATGAAGTGAGATGAGATAATGCCTAAACCTTTTGTATCTACTACGAACTGGTTGCGATAACCTAAAAGGCCTCTGGTGGGTGTTTCAAATATGATACGAACTTGTTCACCCTCATTTTTCATATCTATAAGGCTAGCTCGACGTTCTGTCAGTTTAGAAATTATAGTGCCAGACATTTGTTCAGGCACATCTACGACCACTTCTTCAAATGGCTCTAATCTTTTACCATCTTCCATTTTTTCTAACACGTGTGGTTGAGAGACTTGGAGTTCGAAACCCTCACGCCGCATGTTTTCAAGAAGAATCGCTAAATGCAATTCTCCACGACCATAGATAGTTATAAAGTCACTAGGAGAGAAATCTACTCTAAGTCCTACGTTAACCTCGAGTTCACGCTCAAGCCTTTCGCGGATTTGTCGGCTAGTTACAAATTTACCGACTCTTCCGGCAAAAGGGGAGTCATTGACGACTAGGTTTAGAGAAATAGTCGGTTCATCTATTTTTATAGCAGGTAGAGCTGGGGCATCTTCACTACCTGTTATGGTGTCACCAATATAAATTTCTGGAAGTCCTGCAAGCATGCATATATCACCAGCAATTACTTCATTAGTTTCTTCTCTTTTGAGACCTCTAAAAGTATAAAGTTTAGTAATTTTTCCTGAATAAGTTTCTCCGTTTGGTTTCTTTACAAATACCTTCTGTCCATTTTTAAGTGTACCTTCATACGCACGGGCTATAGCCAATCTACCTAGGAAATTATCATAAGCCAGATTAAATGGTTGAAGGCGCGCTGGCATATCGAGTTTTTGTTCTGCTCGCTTATCCGCTATATCATTGGCAACGGCGGGTGGAACATGTTCCAATATTGTATCAAGGAGAGGGGTCAAGTCTTTTGACTCATCTTTTAAGTTTTTCTTAGCAATTCCTTCTCTACCTATAGCATAAACAGTGGGAAACTCGATCTGCGCATTGTCAGCTCCAAGTTCTAAGAAAAGCTCCAGAACCATTTCATGTACAATTTCTGGTCTGGCGGCTGGTTTATCTATTTTGTTTATAACTACTATTGGTTTTAGACCGAGTTCAAGTGATTTCTTCAAAACAAATCTAGTCTGAGGCATTGGTCCTTCTTGGGCATCTACTACAAGAAGAACTGTGTCTATAGAACGTAAGACGCGTTCTACTTCTGAACCAAAATCAGAATGTCCCGGGGTATCTACTATGTTTATTTTAGTATCACGGTAGAAAATAGATGTATTTTTGGCATAAATAGTAATACCACGCTCTAGTTCGAGTGCATTTGAGTCCATAGATACTCCTTCATCTGCAGCACCAGTCTGGCGCATTAAAGCATCAGTCAAAGTAGTTTTGCCGTGATCAACATGTGCAATGATGGCTATATTGCGAATTTCCATAAATTAACCCCACTTGGCTGAAAGCTTCGCGGGGCACACAATTAGAGCATAAAAAATACTTTAATGCAAAGTTATTTCTCTAAGAATTTCCCAGATTTGTATACTAATTGTTTAGAAGTTTTGATAGTTGGTTCAGCCGCCAGAGCTTCACTAGGTTTACGATCCAGATAATTTACAACAACAATATCTCCATCGATAGAAATAGATTGGGGAATGATACGATCACCTATAAAAATAGTGTTGGAGCCTTTATAGGTTACTGGTCCGGAGATAAATACTGCCACATATATAAATGTTCCAGAACCGGCTCCGTAGCGAGCTAGAAGCATGGCGGTGTCTTGTTTACCATCAGCATTTAGATCACCGTAAGCTAATTTATCTAAAATAATAGTCTCTTCTATGAAGGCGCTTCCGGGAGCTATAGGTTTCTCATTTTTTCCCGATGAGAAAGTGACTGGTCCGTCATCAAATATAAAAGTGGCGTTAGATGGATCCGGATGGAATGTGCNGTTTTCATTTACTGTCGGAGTATCTGTCTTTTTTGTCGTAAAATTGTCACGTATATTATATAGAAATACTAAAGCGATGATGATTAAGATAATGACAACAATCTTTTTCATTGATTCAATTTTAACATAATGCAAGCAAAAATCCCCGAATCGGGGATTTTTGCCTCGCGGTCTGCTCCGTCAGGAGAATTCCACTTTTATTTTTTTGGTTATCTCTGTTTGAGGCTCATAATGCTCAAATATTTGAGACCCATTTAATGTTTGTTAAGGAATCTCCCAAGTTATGAAGCTGACCTATTACGATTGTTATCTACAAATGTGGAAATGTCAAACTGTTTTTCTGATAACTTCGGGGATATCCTGTAGTTTAACTGTGTATAATTTGTATAAATAAAATAGACAGCAGTCCGAGGTNTGATACACCAAGGACTGCTGTGAAAAAAGTGTCTAGCGCTTGGAATCAATTTTTCTTTATCGCCTCAATCTCCTCGATAATTCTTTTTCTTTTTGCAAGACCAAGTACTATCATCAGCTTAATGACGAGCCATGCTGGATCAAACTCNCCCCGACGCGCGCTGAATTTAGGACTGTGTCGATGTTCGTGATGGTTGTTATGCAGTCCTTCGCCAGCAGTGACGAACGCNACGAGACGAATGTTGGTGGCGGTGTTGTCGAAGTTCTTGTACCCGACGTAGTGACAGAGACCNTTGACCGACGATGAAAGTACGAAGACATACGTGACTGCATGTATGCCAGCTGCCAAAAGTCCCCAGCCGATGCCAAGTACGTAGCACAGTACGATGATACCAGTCATGAGCCCAAGTAGCCCGTGTTGAAAGAAATATCGTTCCCACCAGTCATCTTTGATATCTTTTGAATATAACTTAATGGTCTCTTGGTTTCGAGCCTCCTTGATGTAGTGGAAGACATTTCCAAATTGAACTGACCAGAAACCCTTGAGTTGCGGACTGTGCGGATCACCCTCCTCATCAGTAAACGCATGGTGCTTACGATGGATAGCCACCCACTCTCTTCTCGACATGCCTGTGGTCAACCACAGCACAAATCGAAATGACCAAGCGACAGCGCGATTCAGTTTGAGTGAACTATGCGTAGCTGTTCGGTGGAGATAGATAGTTGTGGCGAATACCGCAATCTGGCTGACGAACATAGAAATCACGAACACTACCAGCAATTGTGACAGCATCTAGACCTCTTTTCTGAACTAAAGATCTGTAATCGACACGTTTATTTTGATTCCGTGTTCTATTTACAATTATACAATCAAAACAAGTAATCACTAATTTTTTAAATAACGATAACATACGAGTTCTTAATTCGTAGTGTTAAGAATGCAGAAGATGAAGGAAGAATCTAACTTTTATGAATCTGTTTCCAGAGCCAGATTCCGAGCAAGACTAAATCAATTGTAAAGACAAGCCAAGTAATTATACCGAGGCTAGTCCCTCCTATCATCCCTCCGTAATTGTAATTATATCCCATCATGTATGCATGTATATTATACATGTGTTATTATGAAAAAAAAGAGATAATATGAAAAATTTCTTCTTTGCTTTTGTTATAGTTATAGTGCTTCTTATTGGAGCAGTGTGGTGGTCAAAGTCGCTGTCTTCTACTAGCAATGATCCAACGGTGATTAGCCACAATGGCATTCACTGGCATCCAGAACTAGAGATTTATGTTAATGGAGATAAAATAGAAATTCCACAAAATGTTGGACTTGGTGGTATTCATAATCCTGTGCATACACATGATGATCTACCTCTTATCCATTTAGAGTTTGATGGGTTAGTAAGAGAAGATAATGTAAAACTTGGCAATTTCTTCCGTGTCTGGGGTAAGGATTTTATGGAATTTGGCTCTAAAGTTATTATGACAGTTAATGGAGAAGAGAATTTTGAATTTGAAAATTACCAAATGAGAGATGGTGACAAAATTGAATTAAGATACGAACGTTAGACTTTTATTTTTATTTAAAATTATTTTTTCTTCATTACTAATGCTTGGTTGCTTATAATATTCAAAAAGCGCTTTGATGCCGGCTAGGTTTTCTTCAAACTCAATAGTCTCATGCGTTTTAAGTTCAACGGTGATAGTGGGTATGCCTATTGAGGCGAGCCATCCTTCGGCGTCGCCACTAGTCTGATAAGCATCAAAAGATTCAACGGCAGGGTATCCAGATGCACGTGCATACACGTTCATAATGTTAATTGTCTCCGGTAGAATGCCATCTTCGCATTTTGATGCATATACAGCACCCGACTGACTATGCCAAAAGACGATAGCGGTAGGTTTATACTCTAAGACGAAATTTTTTAGAACCAAAGCTTCTGGCTCTGAAAACGGTTTTATTCCGGCACTTACTATATTGTCCCGCCACTTACTTTCTGGTTGCCATTTACAATCGAAGTTTCTGTTTAGATCTACTGTATTTGCGTTGAATCGTCCGGGTGCGCTGGATTTATCTTTCGGTACATCTGTACTTGTGAAGCGTCCTTCTTTACCNATTACTTTGTAAACCCCATCAGGGTTCAGAGAGGGGATTACTGTAACAGTTATATTTTCTGGTACAACTGTAGGATTTGTTTCCAAATAATCCATAAATTGATATGCGAGGACAACGCTATTCCATTCATAACCGCCATGTATACCTCCGATAAACAGAAGACGCGTTTCTCCGTTGCCGTATCTGTATGACTCAATATCACGTTTTTCTACAGATAAACCAAGCACTTTGCGTTCCGGACCAAGATTTGCAGTCTCGATTGCTTCCTGTGGCGTATCACTGTCTCGCGAGATGAAAAAAATAATCAGACCAATACCAAGTAAGACAAAAAGAATGACTACAATGATTTGTCTAGTCCGCATATCTATTAAAGCTTACAATAAATTATTTAGCGTAATGTTTAAGAAGTGCTTCAATACCTTTCTTATTTTTGTCCCATTCAGTATCTTCGTGGTTAGAGAGCAAGACGCTTACAGCGGGAATCTTGTTTTTAGCAAGCCAACTTACTATATCGCCAGTCGTCTCGTAGAAGTCAAAACTTTCATATGCAGGGTAACCAGATGCTTTGGCATAAATATCTGTAATAACGCTAGTCTCAGGTAAAATACTATTGTCACAAGTTGAAGCATATACGCCACCAGCGGCGCTATACCAGACGACGACTGCGTCTGGCTTGTTTGCTACCACGTAATCTCGGAGAGCTACGCTTTCAGGTTCAGAAAATACTTTACTTCCGCCACTAACATTCTTAGTTTGCCACACACCGACAGATTTCCAATTGCAGTCGAAATTTCGGCTAAGATCTACATTGTTTGCATTAAAACGACCAGATGTCTGAATAGTTTTAGAAGAAGAGACGTCTGCTTTACTAAATCGGTCGGCGGTACCAACTACTTTATTTAGACCGTCTGGATTCAGCACAGGGATAACTGTCACTTTTATATTGCTTGGGATGACATTAGGATTTGCTTTCAGATAATCCATAGTTTCGTAAGCAACAAGAGTAGTGTTCCATGAATATCCACCGTGTACACCCCCGACAAATAATATGTCTTCGTCACCATTGCCGTAGTGATAAGCAGTGATATCGCGTCCTTCAACAGATTTTCCTATAACGGTACTCTCTTTATTTTCCACCACTATCTCGTCAATTTGTTCGTTGTNTTCGGTTGGAGCCAGCGTGTTCACATCAGAGGGTGAACCTTTAGTTAGAAAATAAATACCAAAGCCGACAAGAACAATAACCAGAAGTGTGATGATAAAGTTTTTCATAATATACAGTTTATCACACTCATCAAAATATACAAAAATGAGTAATTTAAGAACTTTTTGAGTAAGTCTTAAGTAGCTTCAAATCAGGATTAGCTTCAAATTAGTGGGGTTTAAGTACTTGCATCTCATACTTCGGTTTACAGAAGGTATAGAGGAAGAATAAAACAAAAACACCACCCGAAGGTGGTATCTTTGTTATGCCTGCCTTCAGCTTAGGTATTCCTTAGCTGAACGGGGCTTGTGCCCACANGCATACACANACACTATCATATTATCTATCAAAAATCAATGAACCTGTGGATATGGTTCTGAACCTTATTCGGGCTCCGCGCATCGTGAACGATGTTAGAACCATTATACAGGAGCAGGAAGGGTATATTTACATACCAGATTTGAAGAGCTATCCAAACTTATAGCTTGCACCCCTTAATTTTCATTTACTTTGATTATATCAAGCGAATACCCAAGCAACAGTCCTTAGTACAATAGGTTTATGCCAGTCACGTCGGCTGGAGCAAGATCGCGTTTCTTCGTTTCCCCTTCTGTACCATATCCATACATTGTCACTTCCGAACAGGAACTGTTGTAGATATCAGAGAGTCCCATAGAGTGACCAAGTTCATGGATAGCGATGTTCCAGAAATCCATTTTCGTTGGCTCAAGAAGAGCATCTTCTGTCCAGGAATAATCGGTGTTGTAAATTTGATCCCAAGCTACTATCTGACGGTTGAAGGTAGGACCACCCCAAATTCCCCAGACTACTGTCACTGCGATAGTTCCATTTTCTAGATCTCCGAAAGACACCTGGTTTTCATTATCCAGGGTAAAAGGGTCAACTATAGCTCCTGCACCCAGACTACCCACACCCAATATGTTGGGGTTAGTGGCAACGATTTCCCAAGTGTTGATACTGTGAGTTAATCTGTCGAGCAAGAATGCTCCACCGAGACCAGCTCCGGCAAATACTTCCCAATTCTCTACAGTCTTCCACTTGGCGCCGTCAGCCATGACTGCGTAACATTTCGGAGCTTTGGGACCCCTGGTCGCGCTAGATCTAGCATACCCCTTTTTGTGCACCACCGCGTAACCCTCAACAATCTTGTCAGATGCGATGTCGTATGCCTGACCCAGACTAAACACTCCCTGCGAGACCTCAAGCGCTTGTGCTGGCAGGCTGAAACTGGCCTTGGGCGCGGCGGAAACGGGTAAAGCGAGGGATACAACCAATAAGCTCACCAAAGCAAATATTTTTTTCATACTACCATTCTACCTTTTTCCAATCTTGCGTCTAGTACAATAGTTACCCTACCCCCCAACTCACCACAAAAGTTCTAACTCCATGATGGGTTATAAAAACAACCCTTATAAATCTCACAAATTTTAGGTGCTCCGCGACCAGGGCTCGAACCTGGGACATCCTCGTTAACAGCGAGGCGCTCTACCAACTGAGCTATCGCGGAATATGCAAAACTTTATCACGAAACTC